>Ga0065720_1019252_pt1 | contig 31168 bp, 22 predicted proteins | sample Thericmetagenome_FD_59107 | JGI IMG/M metagenome (GOLD analysis project Ga0065720, IMG submission 59107) | Thermophilic microbial communities from the Joint Bioenergy Institute, California, USA of rice/straw/compost enrichment - eDNA_2 v2... | ecosystem: Engineered > Solid waste > Grass >... | reverse complement strand
GCGGGCAACGGCTCGCGATTTGGATCAGGCGGTACCGACTCATTCCGTCCGCCATGTCGTGGTACCGACTGAGAGCGGCCTGGCTGGACCGGCCCAGCTTCGTCGGCAAAACCTACCCTCGGGCGCGAAGAGCCCGAACTCCCAGCCCCGCCGCTCAAGCGCTTGCCGTTGCGGCTTGCACTCCTGCTCTGCGGAGCAGAGTTGGCAGCATCCTCCATGGCGGCCATGCGCTGACCCGTGAGCTCCTTCAGCCTCTTGCGCCATTCTCGCTCAGACCAGGAAGAGCTCCCTTCGGTCATGATTAAGTTGCTTACATCACTAAGCTCAAGGTACCCGTGCCTCTTATGCTTCGGCATCCCAAACATCAGGGATCGCGGGTCAAGAACGCTCGCCACTAGGCGGCCGGGCCGACCGTACAAACCAAAAGTATCCCACGTCGGAAACAGGAACCGGAGAAGCATTTCGAATCCAGGAACAGCGGGGTGCGTTTCAGGCATGATGAACACAAAACCTTCCGTCGTCGACGGCGGTTCGGAATGTATCGTGATGTCGCCCTCGATCTTCAAGAGTGTTGATCCGTCAATCAAAGCTTTGGCTTGTGGATAGATGGCATAGGCCGAGTAGGCATCGGTGATCGAGGCGATCGGGCGCTGATGCTTCTTCTTTTTCTCGGCATCCTTCTTCGACTCGAAGAATTTGATCTGGCCTTTCAAGATGGGGCCATGCGAGCGGTCGTATGGGTTCTTCTTTTTCCACTCCTTTTGGGCTTTCTGGTATTCCTTCTCGCTGGGGGGTTCAATGACACAGTAGCAGCGCTTCCAGGGGACACCAGCACCAAACCTTACGCGTACCCACTCGGAGATGGGTTGTCTGGCACGCTCCATGATAATGTTAATGCTGTTTAGGGTCTTGCCCTTGCCGGCAACTAGCGAGCCAGTGTAGGCTTCTTGGAGTGTGGCGTGCTCATACATGGCAAGCCGTATTCCGGACGTCCATTGTATCAGCGAGTGGTGCGAGTTGAAGTGCAGCAAATAGCGGTTCCGACCGGCCGTGCTGATGCTCAGGATGTTTTGTAGCGGTTGCTCGTCATTCGACTTTGTTGGGAGCGACTCGATCTGTTGCACTGTGTTAGGGTTCGGATTGCAACCACGTCGAGCCAAGCAAACTGCATTGCACAAACCATCTTGATCGACGCATCGGTAAGGTTGATAAACTTAGGTAGCACCTCGCCGTCCTCGCCGGCCGCGTCGAGCTCGGCAGCGTCCCATAGCGACAAGACGGTGCCAACCAACTGAGCAAAGCACTCAGTCCATGTTCGATCGGGATTTAGGTTTCCGCCTGGCGAAAGGTTAGTAACTCACATGCAAAAGGGACCAAGTACTGTGGGACGGATGGGGGGGGCCCAGGCAAAAGGCGTACGGATGTCTTGGTCGTCCAGCTTCAGGAAGTATCCTTCCTGGTACAGCTTGTTTGCATGGCCGTTGAGCAAGCTGAAGATGGGCTGCAGCTCGGGAGGAGTGTCCGAGTTGATGTCCATGAGGGGCGGCTGGTAGGTTTGCACTAAAGACAGAGGTCTTGAGCTCCTTTTTGGTTTTGCCGCGGGGCTTGATGAGGATGAATTGGGTATTACTGAAGACTGCGCAGAAGCGGCATGCTCGGAGTCGCGGGAGGTAGTTGCCGACGTCGATGGCGCCGAGTCACTGGTGGCGTCGCGTGCGGGAGGAGGAGCTGGAGACGGAGTGGAGGATGTGTCGGGGTCGAGATCGGGTTTGAGCTTTGGCCTGTGGAAACCTAAGCCGGAAGGGCTATTGCTGTTATGCTTCGGGCTTTTGTTGCTGTCGTTGTGGTTGCTGGAAGTATTATTATTATTATTATTATAATTTTGCTGGAGCGACGACACAGGTGCAGCGGCCGCAGCGGAGGTTGCTGCAGTTGTTGCGGTTTTCGAGTCCCTGGCAGCAGGCGCTGAGAAGTGGGCAATAAAGGACAGTACTTTTAAGACAGCGCCGGTTGGGTAGGTGTCAGCAGATGGGTCGACTGGGACCACTCAGACTTACAGGGGCCTGGCCCCAGTTGAGTCAGGGAAAGCAAGTGGGCTTGGGAAGTGCAGCTGAAAGGTGGAACGAAGGAAAGAGGGTCGATGGTAAAAGGACGACAGGTAAGAAAGCAAGGAGAACAGCGATGCACTGATGCGATCAAGTGTCTTATTTCCCGCTTCCTCGCCAAAACACCAACCAAAGAGCAATTTAATTTTTGCAATAGCCGGGGCAGCGCGACTGCATGCCGGTGGCTGATGCAGGATGTTTTGTGTATTGTGTGTTGTGTACTGTGTGTTTGTGGCGTAGTGTTGTGTTGCAACTTGCAAGCATGAGGCATGCAGGACTTCGGGAGCTGAGAACCAGAAAAATGCTACATACCTCGACTTCGATTTCGGCCCATCGTGGTGGGGTCGGCTTTCCGGGGCCTTTCTGGGCGCAAAACGGTGTGAAAGGACCGTCCGAAAAATTACAAGCGCCCGGCAGGGATCTTCAGGGCACTACTGACGAATGTGCGATCGGGCCCAGTCTTTCCCTCTTTTCAATTTTTGACTGTTGTGGCTTTTGGTGCACAATACCGGGCTCCCTGTTGACTTGTCTGCTCCCCTCGAGCAGAACGGTACCGACGATGGGACTGAACAGGCGAAGAGCCCCCCTTAAAATTTAAGCCGATGGAAATTCACCAAGTCTTTCTCTCGTCGCAGCAGGCCGGATTTTTTGTCTGATTCTTGTCACCTATGAGATATTTGCAAGCAGCCCCATCCGGGCTAGGCAGGTCGCCCAGCGGTTGTGTATTGGTCCAAGGTTGTTTAGGGGTCGCGGGAGGTTCGGGACGAGAAGCAACGAAGCAGCGGTGGGTGGTAGCGCAGTCCAGGGTGTGGTGTCTTCGTCACCACCGACTTTACCGCGGCAGATCACGCACGAATCTGGCACTTTGCAAAGCGTAAGACGACAAGGGCTGCGCAGCCGGCGACTAGCGGCTAATCGCCCGAATACCGTGCGAAGTTGTAGTGTAGAGAATATAAGTAGGGCAGCGTTCCTGGGATACAGGCAGACTGCGAGTCAGCGTCAAGCTCTGATTCTGGGCTGAAATGGGTTTGTCCCTCGAGCGCCGGACGTTGGAAGAGGGGAAAATAAAGGAGAAAGCGGTCGGATAACCGATATCTATAAGTGGTGCAAGGCCAACGCTGGGTGTTGGATCAACGAGCGGCTTGACCTCATCGGCATTCACGCGTCATCCATGGAGCGAGCGACAAAATCTGCGGCCGCGGCCTCCAATTCCAATCCCAAGCAATGCCCGTCTTCCTGTCCAGTCTTCCGACTACCCCTGAATCTTTTAAAAGAGAGCCGCGCTTATGGTGCACACCTATGGAGTGTAGGTTGTAAGCACTCGTTACGCGGGCCGTGATGCACACCTGAGACTTGGAGGCAGTAAAACCGCCAGAAACAGCTGGAGCTTCCAAGTCTCATCAGCAAAGAGTTAACCCTGGGGTTCCAGTCGCCTGGATAATATGCCTTGTTGCCTCTTCCAAGCACATCTCAGTGCCTCGTGTCTCGATTGCCATTTTTGGCAGCCGACCCTTCCGGGGGTGGGGGAATGGTGTAGCGCCGGGCGCTTCCATTTGCTCACGTTTTCACCTGGCCAAGCAACCTGATGATGTCACGGTACGTACCTCTTGACCTCTTTTGGTCGCCCCAAGTGCGCAAAATGCCGGAGCAGATTCGTCGCAGGAGATGGCGCCGGGCTCTTCAATCTCTGTGTTGATGCGAGGAGAATCTAAATTTTCGCCGTGGATCGGGGCCACGAGAAACGGAAGATTGGCAAAGTTGAGTATGTATCTGCACGCTGATCTCAGTATCCCAGGTCCCGGGTGACCCAACGATCCGTATCCGTATGCGTGATGTGTGAGTGTGGAGGTGGTCTCTGTGGAGGGGCCAGAAACAGGGTTTGAGTGGTTTGAGCAAGTTGATGGGCGGTCATCTGGGCTTCTCTCGTATTTGTGTCTTCTGCTCTGGCCTCTGCTTGACGGCTTTCACGCTGTCGGCTCTCGGGGCCAAGCGAGCTGATTTCATGCCCGAGACTCCGCTCTCGAGAACTGCAGAATTACGTACGGCAGGACGCACGCTGCGGTGGTTGTGGAGGGATTGTTGGGACTGGCTTTTTTTGCTTCCTCCACTTGTCGGCGGGGTGGCGGACTTGATATGCAGTGCACATACATACGGCGTATCGTCTTGCGGAGGATTTCTCTTTTGCCAGATCCACGATCCGTTGCCTCAATATTTACTCACTTTCCGCCGTCTTATCCAGCCCATGTATTGCTCCGAGCGTATGTACAGAACAGATCTACCTATGAAAAGGCGCCCTCGCATATATTCCATGTGTCAACTTCCCGGTTGGTTCTGCTGATGCAATCTAATCCAAAGTGTTAACAGTATGGCCAAGCAGTCTACACTCAAGACTTCACACCACGAGCCATCTCCAGCCATCCACTCGTGGCATGCCACCGTGTTCGAGACCACCCCCACAGCATGACCTGGTGAACGGGTGTTCGAAGAGCTTGGCAACACATCACCAGCACACCATTGCACACTCAACACCTGCATAACACAGTCTGGTCTACTTGGTCTACTTGGATATACAGCTGTTGCTGTCCTTCTGACAACACCGCGAACGAAAGAGATGGTGGTTGATATGATCATCCGGAAGATGCTATATCTGTTGCCACTGTTTCACTGTCAAATACAAGACGTCTATCTAGAGTATCCAGGGTAACATTTGGCCGAAGTATCTGCGGTCCGCTGACGTTGCCGCAACATCAGGGACGTGGCGCCCCAGACAGACGATTGGCCATTATGCTTGCCCGGCGAGAGGACTTGGATGGCGGGAGGCGCCCGAGGCTGCAGCGGCAGCATCTGGTCACCTATCAATGATCACTCACCATTCGACCCTTGGCTTTGCACTTCACTTGAGTATGTAAGCGCATCCAGGCGTGACAAGCTTCTATCCAGTGCCTCTTCGCTGGCTTTCACTTGGCATTGCCCTCACATAAATACAATTCCGCTCTTTTGACCTTGTGCTGGCCAATGGAAGTATCTGGAAACCAAATATGGGCTTGCACTACAGGATCTCCAATGCAGAATCTTCAACACTCACCGACTCTGACCCCTCCATACAAGCTTAGGCTGTATGGTCTGATGTCCAGCAAAAAATCCGATGTGGAAAATCGACAGAGCGCTTCTCTGATTTTTCAAAGATTACATACTCGTACTCTAACCGCCAGAGAGCACAGCTCAGTTTCAAGATAGGAGTATGCAGCAAACAGCTGAGGTAGCCAGGATGGTGAAAACCGTTACTCTGCATTGGGTAGCGGATGCATTGCTCGAGCGTACACTAAAGGTACTGGGATCAGATACGAAGAACCTGGTGGCTGGATGATGTGAAGGCAGTAAAGGCTTGGGTTGGCTGCAAGTTCCAGCTCCCAACTCGGAACGTCCAGAAAACCGGACCAGCGCAACATCGCTTTGAAGCATTGTGGGGACCTGGAGCCAAGACTTTTCTTGCCCCGCACTAATATTTCGGTTGGTTTGGCATCATGGTGAGCGCTCCGCTGATTGATCGTTCCGTTCGTGCAGTTTGATCACTGTTAATCTATCGGCAGGCAGTGCTCGTCTTGATAGTGAAACAAAATATTGTGATAAACCAGAAAGTGGCTGGTCCACTGTGTATGTGTACATGTAACTTATTGTGGGTATAATGAGCAGGGCGAAGTTGAATCGCAGTTGCACGGGCGACCCCCTCTCTTGAGACTGTAATTGTGGACACGAAGATGCTGCAGAGGACAAAGAAGCACAGCCCCAGGGACGATGAAACCGAGTGCAAAACTTTGTATGATGTTTCCTATCTGAATATCACCGCATTTCCTACATGTACCTGTGCAAAGAATGAGACAGGAACGTTGCGATCAACAAGCCAATTCAAGTCTCGGGTGGGTAAGCACGGCATGCCTAAGGTACGAAGAAAAAGTTCAGCCCTATGATGGGCCGCGAAAATTACGCACAGCCCTTGCACCAGGCACATGTTACGTCATTTATCCTGCTTCTCATTTTAAACCATAAGCTTCGAGAAGGCTGCCAATCGAAGAATCCCTGTTGTGGAACGACGCGCAATGAGCGAACTGAGAAAAATTTGCATCACCGAAATTAAGCTAACCATATGCTACTCTAAAGTGTCTACGGATAGCGGATTGCTTTTTTTATACAAATTGCCTAGGTAGGTGCCTAACCTCCTTGTGTGGGTTAGGTTTATAATCAGATCTTGTCCATCATCCCACCAAGAAGTTTGTCAATCATGTCACGATACTGAAATCCTTCGTCAAATAACAGCACCATTCAACCCTTTCTACGTATGGATCTCTTCCTGAGTGTATATGTTGGAGCTAAACTAGAGCCTTCAAATTTATTCGTTTCCAATTCCCCCTGTCTTTCATACTTCCTCTGTTCTTCCCTCCTTTTTTTTTCTCAAACTCCCTCTCCCTTATGACTATACAATCGTGACTAGTCTTGATTCAAGCCAAGGTAGGTAAGCCAAGCCAATCGCAACCGTTGTAGCAAGATCAGTTAAGCGAAGGCATTGGACCAAACGTGCTTGATTTGTTGGAGTGCTGTTCCTACACATGTCTCTATCATGTCAATCAGTGTTTGAAGTTGCAGGATGGCTGTGGTTATTGACCACTTTAAGCAACAGTGCACTGTGCAAATAGGCACATACAATTTCAGCGGCCTATAAATCAAGTTATAGTTTCTGGGAAACTTGCAACACTCTGTTTTGTGTTTACTACCCTCAGCTGAATAGTCCATTTTGCCTTTTCCGTAGGCTACCCATACACTTAGAGCAGTTGCCAGAGAAATGGTAATTTCCGTCACATCACGGTTCATTTCCCCAGCTGAAGTCCACTAGCCAACAGCTTGCCAAGTTCCTTCAGCTAAGTGCTTACATGGTGAGAGCCCCGCCAGAACTTCCTCCACAGCACCATCACATCAGGAACAATCGTGATCACGATGACCAAGATCTCGGGCAAAGATGAACATGTCCGACAGAACTCGGACACGGTACTTGTCAAATGGCCTATCAAATCCTTGATTTTAGAGATCCACGAGGCCAAGCGGATGGGCTGAGAGAACACGTCCCTGCATCATGTGTGTTCGCTAACGTGGTGAACCCTGGGGTAACACAAGCCACAGGCCCCGCCCATCTCATGGTCTTTAGGTGTTCACACCCGCAGTCCCGCACTTGACCGAGCAATGGTGATCAGCGTGATAGAAGGGACCAAACATTCTATCTAATCCGAATATATTGATACTCAAAACTTACTTACATTGCTTGCCACACGAATGCATCAGCTTGCTTATACGAAATTACAGTGTACATAGCATTGTTGATTTTCTTCTCTTTTCCTTTTTTTCCCTATTTTTTTTATTTTGTTTGCGAGTGTGCTCCTACAGCACGAGAACCTGCAAGCAGCCGGAGATGAATCGCGCCAAAACGCGCTGGCTTCACGCGAACGCGACAGCCTGCAGCATCGATTGAGAGAAGGTTGCCCCAGGCAGGCGCTGGTTAGTCGCCGGCAAGGCATCCGTTTCGCTGTTGTCACCTGGCAACCAACCGCCATCACCAATCCCCAGCCTGCAGGCCCCATCTCTGAGCTGTAGAGTGCCCACAATCTGCAAGCTCGGGTGGGGCTGGCTGCCGCGTCGTCCCCTCAGCAAAGTAGTGACTCGGCGACCCGCTCTGTATCCAATCCTCAACCTCCCATCCCAGCGCGGTCCGACGCGACGAACTTTCTGTGCCTGCCTAGGTACGTTTGCGCCGTCCGATTCCCACACACAACCTAGAAAAAATAAAACAAAGATACCACGCGATCCGATGCGACAGCGAGCGCCATCCTGTCCACGCTCTTCGCCTGTTATAATCGCCACTATCGGCCAGTGCCCGTCCACGGTCGCCTAGACGACCACCGAAGAGCAGCGCGCAGGGCCTGCTGCCTGCGAACAACTTTCAAGGCCAGGCGCAGGAGCTCTGAGGCACAAGAAGACGTCCACGAGCCGACACTGACAATTGTTGAGCGTCGGTTGTCGATTGTTGACTGTTGATTGTTTGGGGCTTCTATCCCGTGAAGCCGTGAAGCTGTCTCGTAAATTCCTTCACAACAGCAACAGTAACTGCAACGACAGCCGCAATGGATCTGGAGAACAGCCAGGCCACCCAGGAAAATGCCCTCGACCCACGGCGTCTGGGTGGCCAGAATTCTGGGTTCTCGGACGAGGACATCTCTGATATCATATGTCTTCTGCTCCCATACTCAGAAGCAGCCCGCCGGCAGCTGCGGAATATCGCCGCAACCGAGAACGCCAACCGCATCGTCGAGCGCGAAAATGTCGGCCAGCTAGACCTCGACTACGCCCTGGAGGAAGACATGCGCGATATCGCCCGTATACAGCCTGTCCTTGGCGAGCACTACATCGCCCTGAGATTCTCGACGCCCGTAAAGGATCCCCTCCAGGGATTTACTTTTGGCCGCAACCCCACCCTCTGTGATGTTTGTTTCCGCAACGACCCGCGCCGTCGCCTGAGCAATGTGCACTTTCGCATCTATCTTAACGAGTTTGGCGTGCTGATGCTGGAGGACTTGTCGACAAACGGAACCTCGGTCGACGAGGTTCTGCTAAAGAAGAAAGACAGCCCGGCAAGGGAGACAAAGCGGACGCTGCAGAGCGGCTCCAAAATTCAAATCTTTATGCACCAAGACAGCATGAACCTCGTCTTCATTGTCCGCATTCCCATCCGTCATGGCGCCTGTCAGGAGGCCTACGAGCGCAACTTGCAAGCGTACATGGCCCAGCGCGAACGGCTGGCAAACGAGACAATTGTGCCTGGGCCAGGGGGTCGTGTATGTGTGCTGTTTGCCCCTTCTTTCCTTCATCCCTTGCTTCCCGTCCTGCATTGTGTTTGCTGGGTCGAGCCTGATTCATTGTCGACTGACTGACTGGGACCCCTCCAGGTTGACATTTTTAAGCCGGCAGCCCAGAAGAATGGAGAGCGCAACGTCAACAAAGTTGTTGCTCGTCGAGAACAAGCTGACGGCATGCCGGTTAAACAGCCCTCTCGCCTCCGCACAGAGGCCATTCCGCGCCCCTGGAATGGATCTAACAAGTACAACCGGGTGTGCGAGATTGGCCGAGGTGCTTTTGCCACTGTCTACAAAGTCACGCTGAAGCTCACTGGTCATCCGTATGCGGCCAAGGAGCTGGATAAGCGCAGGTTCATGAAGAACGGCGTTTTGGACCAGAAGGTCGAGAATGAGATGAAAATCATGCAGAAAGTCAAGCATGTAAGCAACCTACCTTCGTCTCCTACTCTTCTGGATGGACACAGACAGGGCTTACATTTCTGAAGCCGCACATCGTGAACTACATCGAACACCTTGACTGGGATGACCGGCTGCTCATTATCATTATGGACTTTGTTGGCGGCGGTGACCTTGGCAAGTTGATTGCTGAGCATGGCCCGCTCTCTGAACCTGCTACAAAGATTATGGCAAGGCAACTGCTGGATGCCCTTGGCTATCTTCACAGCATGAATATCACTCACCGCGACGTGAAGCCGGACAACATCCTTGTCCAGTCATTCGACCCCTTCGTCGTGAAGCTGACAGACTTTGGCCTGTCCAAGATGGTCGACAACGACCAGACCTTCCTCCGGACTTTCTGCGGCACCCTTCTGTATTGTGCCCCTGAAGTCTACTCCGAATATGCCGAATACGATAACCATGGCCGGCGCCATCCCCGGAATCGTCGGCTGCGCCCAGCCACTGGTCCGAGATACCACAACGCGGTCGATGTGTGGTCTCTAGGCGGCGTCTTGTTTTACGCCTTGACGAAGACACCGCCTTTCCCTGCAAGAAATGGAGCAAGCCACTCCGAACTGCTGCATCAGATCATGACGAAGCCGTTGAACGTTGAGCCGCTCAAGCAGGCTAACATCTCAAATGAAGGCATTGATTTCTTGAAGCGCATGCTGAATCGCCGTCCTGAGAATCGAGCTACGATTCCAGAGCTGTTGAATCATCCATGGCTCGAGGGTGTGGCTCTTCCGCCTATTGATCAAGTGGCAGATGAGGAGCTGCCCGCAAACGCGTCACAGCTGAGCCTCGAAGATAATGCGAATGAGACGGAAGGAGCCGACGTTGTTGAGCTCCAGGTTCCGAGCGATGATGAAATCAATGATGAGGACGACGAGGAGGTCGTCCGCCAGACCGACCATGAAGATGAGGGTGAGTCAGAAAAAGAAAACCAAACCCTCGGGCCTGCCAACGGCCGTCAACGTCGACTATTTGGTGAAGTCAACCCTTCCGCAGTTGGCTCGTCCGGTGGCATTCGGGCAGAACGACTGAACCTCCCTGTGACGGCTCCGAGCTCCGAGTCATCAAGAGAAACAGAAGTTCTCGAGCGTCCTGCCGAAATCAAAGACAGCTTCGAGTCTGACAGTGATTCCACACCTCGTCAGCCGACTTCAAGGCTTCCTCCGGGTGCTGGGGGAAGTCGACGTGGGTCACTTCGTTCAATCAACTCGAACGAGAGCAGATCGGTTGAGGAGCTCAACAACATGACTTTTGACGTGGCCTCGCAAAGTTTGGGCGGCGCTGAGTCAATCCTCGGCAATCTCAACATGAAGTCACGCGCCGCCTCAGCTGCCCCATCCCATTCCATCGGCGACGTAACCTCAAGCAAACGGAAGCCACCCTCGGATCTTGGTGAAGAAGGGGAGGCTCAAGCTACGGAATCCCGGCGTACCCTCAAGAGGCTGCGCTCTCAACCTGCCGCTCCCCCGGCCATCCTCGACCTTCCAGTGGCCCCGGGAGAGTATGAACTGCTTGTTCAGGTCCCATGCATCCGGAATCACTCAGGTCGGCAGATCGATAATCCTGTGCATAAATCTACGTTCTGGTCGGCCCGGGACAGATCGACGTGGCATCTTAACTACCCAGAAATGACCCAGCTGCAGTTTGACGCTTTCAATATGGCAGCAGCAGCAAGGAATGAGGAGTTTGGCCCAGGTAAAACTCCCCTTTGGAGCCTTGCCGTTAAGTACTTCCCGCCCACGAACCGTGAGCGTGTTGGAGATAAGTCAAGGGTACCCCGCCGCCCCTTGGATGACCTCAGGCTCCCGCCAACGGCTGGCCGGAATGGCATCTCTGATGATGTGCCAGATACGCAGCGGTGCCAAGATATTCGCCCTCCCATGCCCATATTCTCGGAACCTGGCCGGCCTGTGATCGCATGCCTTCAGTCAGCGGCTGTCTCCGCCATCCAGGGCATTTCGGTGCTGATCACCGAAGCCATGATATCATGGGGTAGGGCCATGAGCAACACTCGCTCCTACATCCCCCGAACTGAAGGGAAAGTGCCCAAGAACGCGTTGAAGATCCTCCTCTGGAAGCCCGGCTTCGACCCAGTGAAGAACTTCCGCCCGTGGAACCGCCAAGGCGAGGATGAAGAGTCTCTGTATTTCTACATCGCTACCAAGGCAACGCAGGGCATCTCGATCAACGGCGTTCCCCTCCCGTCTTGGAATCCCAAGGCGACCGACGATGCCTGCCGATACTGGATGCGCCTGCACGACGGCGACCGTATCACCGTCTGGCAAACCGCCGACGGCCTCACGCGCACCGAGCTCATCTTCTGGTGCGGCTGGGGCGGCAGCTCAAAGCCGCGCGGCTCGGCGAGCGTCAACCGCCCGTGCCTCGTCGCCGACGACATCGCCCAGCAGCTCGACGAGGTGTGCTACCGCGCTGAACGTAAGATGCGCGGCTTGAGCGAGCACGACCTCAAGATGGAGGAAGCCAATCACGACCTGGAGGTCCGGCTAGCCCACATCGATGCCGAGCGCCAGCGTTCCCGCGACTTCGAAGTGCGTCGCCAGGAGGCTTGTCGTGCCCTGGGTGTTAACCCACATCGTCGTCACAGCCCGCCTGTTGGCGTGGGCCTGACGATCTGCAGCGCCGCCGCTGCTGCTGCAAATGGTGAAGGGTCCTCTTCTGTTGCTGGGGGGTATTCGTCGTATAATCGGACTGTGCCGGCACTCCGTCATACCTCCCCTCCTACAGCGTCGGACTTGCTGAGGGCTGCCAGAGGAGGTTGAGCAGCGTTCAGTTTCCTACCTCATTTCATGATTTCCGGTCGTCTGGTCCGCTCAAGAGGGGGATATGGTCATTTGTGCTGTGGTCTATACGAGTGGTGCCTGAGGCTGTATTCTGAGGCGGTTTATTTCGGTTCTGGACTCTCTTTTATCTGCCTCGCGGCAGGCTAATTTATCTTAGGATTTGACGCGATGGGATATGTACGGGTTTATGGAGTTATTTAGGCTCTGTATCTTCTGGGCGGTTTTGGCTTGGGAATTATGTCTTTAGGTGAACTTGTTTAACGATCAGGGTGAAGGAAAGGCATACAGATGTTTTTTTATCTGGGCGTTTGTGCATATACCAGCCATACACTGCAAGTGTGTTTTGGGTCCATGTTAGATACCTCCCCTTTCCATCCTTCAGCAGACAGAAAAATCAGGTGTTTATTAGCTAAGTTGTAGAGCCCACTGGTTTGCTACCTATTTGAGTGAGCCTGTTTCCGCACCCTTAAGAGGGGAACTTGCAATGGCTGATCTGCTGCGAGAGGCAGTTGACCATGAACAGGCCCCTTTAAAATTACTTCAGGTTCGGTTCGTTTCGTTTTGACTTGAAAGAACAAAGTGAATGAAACAATCGTGCAAGCAAAGGCAGAAACATGCCAACTTGAATCTTCTGAAGATGACTCCTTCCGAAAGGTAAGCTCTGAAACGAGCATCGAGCTGATAAGACTGACCCCATATTGGACTGTTTTCCTCCCCTTGTTCGGAATAGCCTGAGCATGATAGCAGCCAGCAATATTACTAGCCCGAAAGACGGTCAACAGTACTTGAAAGGAGAAAAAACAAAATCAAGAAAAAACAAGGCGCTCAGCATCAGGCAACAAAGAGCAAGTCTGCTTGCTCCAAGGGTTTGCCCAATGGTCAAAGCAGCAGGCCCATGACATGGCGTGCCGGTTCAAGGAGGACGAAATAGTAAGCGAAATCGAACTTGCAAACTTCGCTCTCTGCCGGAAAACGCTCTGTCATCACAATGCGAGCTGTAATGGCAAGAAGCAGCTCAAGTTCCTCAGCTAATACTGGGTCGGGCCTTGTGAGCCAGCAAGTTCGCACGGGCTCGCTCAATTTCGTCCTCTTCGTCCGAGGTAATCTCCCAGATACGGTCCTGCAAATCAGCAGCCTCCTTCCCGGCGTCGCCGTCAAACCCATAAGTCGCATAATAAGTCGGGGAAGAGGCAGCAGCTGAAGAGAAGCCGGTCGCACCTGCAGCAAGTGTGGCGTTGTTGTGGTTGTAGTGGCCGCCGTCTGTAGCGTAATACTGGTGGTAGTAGTAGTAGTACTGGCTGAACGCGAAATCATCCTCTGGATGAGGGTAATAGTAAGAACTGGACCCAGTGCCGATAGTGTCGGCGGGAATAGGGGCAGCGTTGGGAGCGGAATTGGAGAAGTCGTCATCTGAAGAGGTCCAACACCGGGGCGGTTCGTACTCACTCTCCTCGTTAATCTTGTTCTTGAAAAAAAAATTCAGCTTCTCCTGCTCCTCCTCTCGAGACACTCGCTTATCCTTCTTCTCTTTAGGCTTCCTCTGCTTGCGCTTCGACCGACAAGTCTCGCCATCGTCAAGCTCAGGATTCAAATCCTTGTTACAGTAAGAATCAGAATTAAGGTGGGAGTCTGGCATGCAAGTTGTGTCATAGGTTGTCCAGACGCTTCTCTCGTTGTTATATTGACCATATAAGTCATAGGAGCCAGTCTCGTTGTCCGCAGTGAAGGCCTGCATGGATGGGAAAGAGGAATATGCAAATTGAAGGCCACCAGCCTCAATAAAAGCTTTTTCGGCCTTGCCTTGCTCCGATGCCCAGTACATGTCCGAGAGTCCCATGACCTTGGGCTTGGGGTTGGTAGCGTGCTTGGGCCTGTCTTTGGATTCAGGCCCGATCTGGGGTTGTGCTCTGGACTTAGGAGGAAGCGTATCCCTCTGGTCCTCCTTCTTTTGAGACCCCTTAACAGGAGCATACGCAATTTCATTCCTATCCAGGAACTCTCCAGGCAGCTTCAAGACTTGCTCCTGGTGAAGCTCCAACTCTGCAACAGTTGAAGCCTTCTCACTGTAGCAACGATCAGAACGGTTATAATCATTGTCCAAAGGCTTGGCAGAAGAAGCATCGAGCTTGTGTTCCTTAGTAGCCTGCTTCGAGTGACTTGTATCCTGGATCTTGTTCCTCTTTTTGTTGGTGTGATTACAAGTGCCTTCCAGGTCCGTATGATAATTTCTCAGAGTTGACATATGCTCGTGACCATTATTCTCGGGCTTCTTGCTCACAATGTTTGAGGTATTTGAAAATGAGCAGAGCGACTTCTGCTGGTCGTCCTTGACTGGAGAACGGATATCTCTCTCTTCCTCAAACTCGGAGAGACGAACCTGGACCTTGACTTCCTCATCTTGTGCAAGGTTGTCCCAAATGCAACTATTGCTCGGAAGGCTAGTAGTCGTAACCGAAGGAGTGATAGAGCGAGCCTGACCTTGAACGAACTCTGTTTTGCTTTCAAGTAGGTGAGACCTCTGGGCGGTTGACGTACCGCAATGCGAACCATCGCTGCGATCCAAGTCATACTGAAATCGCATAACGCGCTCTTGGTCCAGGGTCTCGAGGTACAATCGAACCAACTTTTGCCGGCCTCTCTGGACGTCTCTGGCAGTACAGTTCCCACAGTATTCAGAGAAAGGGGGAAGGCGACCTGACTTGTACATCTCATGGTAGCGGTTCGATCGCAGCACACCGCACTTGGCACACCACTGTTTGTCGTCGACATGGACTTGAAGTCTTGTGATCCGTCCGCACTGACGGGCGCCGTTTTGAGCTCGCTCCTCAATTCGCAATTTCCTGTCGCGGCGACAACGGCGACAGAGACTCTGTATGAGATCTCTATCAGACCGAATCGGATAGAGCTTGTGAAAAGAATGAGAGCGAGATTTCCCACAGACGAAGCAAACATGTTTCCGCTCATAGCTATCGTCGGTCCTCTCCTTCCTCTCGACAGCATCTCTTCGCTCTGATTGGGATTTTTTGCCAGAGCGCTTGCCGTTGGAGCTCACTTCGAAGGCGAAGATGAGGTGATATCCTTTCCTTCCCTTACCCCCATTGGAGGGGCGGGAGAAACCTTTCTCATCCTCTGAGGTGCAATGGAATTCCTTAGTCCTAAGATTTCCAGTTAATGCCTGTGTTGATACCCAACAACCGACTTCCATTGCAGTGTAGACTACCGAACATGACGAAGATTAAAACACGGATAGAACTTACAGCCGGAAGTACATTTTGCAAGATCAGCTCAGCCTTTCTGGCCGTAATTACGTAGTTGGGTCAAAAAAAGACAAGGAAAGGCAAGGTGAACGAATGAGTGGAAACAAAGGGATAACCTAGACGGATCGGGACCGACAGAAGAGGATAAGGAGGAAAGGTTAAATAAATAAAACAAAAGGGAAAAAAGTTAGTCTGCGGCGACTCAAGGCAAACCATTGGGGTTAATTGCCCTCCGCTATGATTTCGGATTAGGGCAATGTCACAATCAGCACACCTTGGTGCCGAGATCGCACTCTTGCGCTTTCAAGGCGAACAGCTGGGTGTGTCTAAAAAGAGATACAATCAGAAAAGAATCAAGTGGTGTAAAGAGATGGGAAAGATTAAGGAAGCCTCAGCAATCTGGAGATCGAAATATATGATTATGGTCCAGAAATCTGGGCTGTATGGTTTGTTGCTGGCCTCGGAGATTTTTCTGATTTTTTTTTGCAGGAGATTTTGTGGTATTCCAAAATGGAGTATGGCAAGAGAAAGTCGAGAAGAAGGTTGGTGTGTTCGGTAAGTGTACGCATCCTTGACGCATCTTAATCTTTGTGGGCAAGTTTTGGCCCAGGTGTAGGGACTTACCAGAAGACAATGGCAGGAACCATATATCAGCTCAAGGACCTAAGTTTCGTTTGACCTTAGAGTGCTCTCAGTGTCAACTCAGGGAAAGAACTCAAAACTATCTTTAACCATTCTACATAGAACCAAACAAAGAGAGATCTAACATACTCTTTTATACACCACGCCCTTTCCATGACCAATTCCTTCAATCTCCTATTCAACCCGGAGCACCCGGGGACCACGCTTTTTCGTAGCCTTCTTCTTCTTGTGCCCACGTTCAAACGCAGCCGCCGATGCATGATCACGCCCAAGGTTGTCGAGGTCCTTAACTTTGTAGATGCGGATAATCCAGTTCTCACTGGTGAAGGCCTCCTCCAGAGTGTTCAGAGTAGGCCCGACTTCGGGCAAGCGTACGCCTCTCATACGATCGACAGCCTGCCCTGGTGGGAAGAGATTGTTGTAGTTGTAGTAGCACATCTTGTACCTGTGGATTCAGTTAGCATACACAATTGATTATGTGGTTCTTGCAGAAAGCCTTACATTAAACTATTCTTCATGGTATCAGTGGCCTCGGCATCGACGCGGTACTCGCCACGAGGAGTGAAGAAGGCACGCTCGCTGACTTCATCAGGCCAGATGCCCTCAGCAATGCGGACCATCCAGAGGAATTTGTTGATATCATCGCCAGAGTAGCCGAGGAGACCACCAAAGACGACCAGAACGTAGTCAACCTCATGCTGGCGCATGATCGGATAACTGACTTCCTCACGCGAAGCCATTGCCTTGCCAACCGTTGCGATATGAGTGTTGTTCCACGTATTGTTATCAACCAGAGTCGGGCGGTCAGCCATGCCTCCAATCTGGTAACCGTAATCCCACCACGACATGATCTTGGCGTCCTCGCGGGTATTCTGTCGCAGCCACTGGTACGCCTCACGATAGTCATCGATGATGTGTTGGCTGCCATCAGGGAGCCTGCTTGCCAGGACGACCGAGGGAGATGAATATGCGTTAGACGTAACCCATGTGCAGTGCAAGACGAAGAGCAACAGGTAGATGGTCAGACCGCTGATCATCATTGTCTTGCCCCACAGCGCATAAACGCCCACAGCAGGCTTGCTTGCTGCCTTAAGCCCCGACTTCTTCTTACCGGCATCCTCAGTGGCTTGTGCCTGCCCAGGGTTGGGAGTCTTAAGGTTGAGATAGGTATCAAGAAGAGACGAGAAAGCAATCGCAGCAGCAACACACACCACAGGAGTGAGCGTGAGCATGAGACGAACCATGACACCGGCGAAGTAGCTACCAAACAACGCATAAACGATGATGAAGACATGCTCATCGCCAAGCTGCTGAAAGCAGAGATAGACGCCGATAGGAAAGAGCCAAACCAGCATGTTGAGGTCAAAGAAGAACGCTGGCCAGGCAGTAGGCTGATGCTCCGACACTGATGCGATGATGGGGATGTGGATTTTGGCATAACCTGTATCCCAAAGTGAGTAGAAACGGCCGCTCCAGGGGGCAATCAGCCCGGCGCTGGTGGCAATGACCAAGCCAAGGAGACCAAGGCCGAAGATGCCGCCAGCAAACAGCCACAAGAAGGTTTGGAACTGTCGACTGGAGATGGTTGACCGGACATAGTCCAAGAAAGCCAGCAGCTGCAAAAAACCAAAGATTCCTAGCAAGATCAGCATATTGTTTTGACTATATGGGCTTGTCAAGCTGAGGACCTACCGAGGGCTGGCATGTGCTCACTGGTCTTGACAGGCAAGAACCCAACGAAGGGGATCTGCATGCTGGCCAGAGTACCCAGAGCGTACCAAGTGGTGTACGCAACATAGAGCCGGGTACTGTAACGGCCCATGCAAATTAGAACGAAGGAGTGAAGGGGCAGGAGACAAGTAATGAATGCGTAACCTCCCCAGGAGGCCACCATGTAACCATAGAAGAGGGCGCAGAGAGCACCCCAGAGCATGGAGCCCTGCTTGAGCGCCTTAATCCAAAGGAAGAAAGTAAAGACGAGCAGAAAGATGGCAATTGCCTCGTTGTCATAGCTGCCTGCGACCGAACGTGAGATGTAGCCAGGCGCAATACCCATGAATGCAGCAGCGAGAAGACCGGCCGAAGGGGAAGTCGTCATTTCATTGGTAAGCAGGTAGGCGGCAATGGCAGTTAGACCGGAGAATCCAGGTGCGAGCAGGACGCAGATGTTCCGAATATCGACGGGAACAGTGAGGAATCGGAGAAGGTGATAGATGACACCACTGGTGACCATCAGGCCGGGATAGAGGGTGCCACCGGTAACGCGGCCAAGGGGGTGCCATGTGCGGTCGTCAAACCAGTCCCAGAACTTGTAGAAGCCATTCGCGACGAGATACTTGGTTGCTCGGAAGTTAAACCATGGATCGACTGTCCAGGAACATGGCTGTCAGCATCATATGTAGTGCATGAGAGGGGCAATTGATCGAGACTTGAGACTGCGGGAAGGCAGAAGTTTTAGGTACTACACACATTCGTGGATGATGCTCTCGAATCCTACATTCAGAAGCTATTAGCACCACATCCATAGAACCGAAGTCAGTACATTCAGCACAAAAACACAGCCAGCGACGTGAAGGATCCGTAGTTGGCCGGGTTGTCCTGGAGAAACGAAGGGACACGTACGGATCACAGAGAACAAGCGACTGGCAACAGCAGCGCCGGCAATAAGAACAAGGATGGCAACTCGCAACACACTACGAGTGCTTTTCCCTTTCCCCGCACTTGCGAGGAGCTTGAGCGGTTCGGCGGCCGACATGGTGGCCTCTGATGGGTTGCGGTGCTGCCTCTCTCGCCTGGTGAAGTTTGGGCCCTTGAGGGAGGCTGCGACGGGCAAGAGAAGCAAGCTGTTGGAAACGGAGAGGACAGTCTGGAGCTTCTGCATCATCGCCCAGGGGTCATGTCTTGGCGCCACTGATTGGAGCCAGAGACCCACCTTTCCCGCAGCTCAGGTTCTGCCGGGCGGTCAGAAAGTTAGCGTCGCCTAGCTCCAACGCTGGTTGAGACTCGATTTCGATCGCTCAAACGTGGGGTCTCCATACCAAACGTGCAGCACTGGACAAGACTGCACCGCGCTTCACGCTGGTGAGAGTGGTAGATAGACAGTGCCGGTCCCTCGCTGTAAGTCCTATGAGTTTTGTGCAAAATGCATTTGTTTGAAATGCACAGATCTGCCAATTGAGCATGGTACCCTTAGAAGCTATTGCGGGCACATCCAGCCTTCATCATTCTTCGGGGCACGCATTGGATCAAATCACCATCGTTATATCGGGCAATTGTTCATAGTCATGTCTGGTGGGGGTATACTGTAAAAGATGGGCCAAAACTCCCTGTCTACAACTGGGCTAAATTGAACCGCGTCAGAGCCCAGGTATCCACAAGCGCATCTAGCACCCAAATCCCCAGGAAAATCACCGATAGGGTTGGTCGAAGATGGGTGTTCAGCGTAGAGCTTTTTCATTCGGGCAGCGGTTATAGGTACCTGGCCGCTCCGAGAATTCATTGACCTCATTTTAAACACCCCAAAACCCTGAAAGCAAGATTCCCTGGGATGATGCATGCGTTGAGTGCCAAATCTTTTAGACCCGCGCCGCCAAATCCCCAGATACGACCAATCCATTACCCATGATGAAAAAAAAACCCTTACGCAGCCTAGTTACCGAAGTCAGCATTTCCTCGTTCATCATACACAACATGTTTGGCCGCGAAAGCTATCTTCCACAGATTCTGCGTACCTTAACAGCATACTTCCGCTGGGGGAAGTGAGTCAGGCGCTTCTTAGTCTTCTCAAGAACCCGCGAGGCGTCCTCCTTAGACAGACGGCGACGGAGAGCGCGGGTCAGCTTGGGCCGGAGGTCGAGAGGCAGGTACTTCTTGTTCTTGTAGAACAGGCGGAGCTGAGCGCGTTGCTTGGCGTTGATGACGGTCAGAACACGGGCGATCGACTTCCGGAGGTCGTGGCTATCGCGAGCAAAATCGAACTTGTCAGCCAAGTCCATCCCTAACCCATGTCTCCATTTTCCACCTCAAAACCACCTCTGGTGTTCATCGTTCCGCGGCGAACATCGAATCGACGTACATCTTGTTGAGCTTGGCGCCCGAGGAGGAGATCTTCTGGATGCGAAGCTGGCTCAGCTCCGTCTTGAGCTCACCAAGAATCTTGGTGAGCTCCTCCTTATTCTTAGACCATAATTGGCCCGCCTTGACCTTGCCGTTGGAAGACTTTGAAATATAACAGTCAGCCACTGCACAAAGACTGCAAGATTTGGGCTTGAACTCGAAGGGGAGGATCAATGCACCGAGACCTGACAATGCAGGACACTTTGGTGATGGTAACGAGACATGTCGACAAAAAGGCGCCGTTGTATACTTACCATTGTGAAAGATGTCGGTGTCGAGTCAAATGGGCGATGGGCGACGAATCCTTTGACAGCGACGGGGTCTTCGGGTCGTTGGAAGGGAACAGCCTCTCCTCGGGCTCTCAATCAACAAAATCTTGGACCTGTGGATGCTCAAAATGGTAGGCAGGGCGGAAAACCCTACAGCCGAAACCTGGTCCGTGCACCTCATTGTGGCACCCCAGCAGCCTTGGCACATTCCAAAAAAGGTTAGCTTGGGGTTTGGTGCTTTTCGAACTTGCGCACAACCGGAGTCCCTCGCTCATTTCAAAATCTCGAGCAGCAGCAAGACAACGTTGACGACCAACCAACGAATTTACTAACCCACCACACAGCCAAAGCGCTCAAGATGTCGGCTGCTCCCACGACAAAGACCTTTGGCAAGGGGACTCGGACGGTGCCCGCCCCGTCTGAGAAGGCCCAGAAGTGGTACCCTGCTGAGGATGAGGCCCAGCCCAAGAAGGTACGTCAAAACACATGCATTCTTGATATTTACACGGAATGTTGCGAGGAAATGTGAATTGGAGAATATATGGTTGAAATGGGGTGCAATTCAACAGTTTGGGGTGTTGCATGGTCGGACATGCAGGCAGAGATGTCGGGGAGCACTTAGAAGAAAACAATGTGTTTGAGCGAGTGGCTTGCTGGGGAATTGGTTGGCATTTGTGTTGGAAATACTTCTTTAGGAGGACAAAACGACACGACAAACTTGTTTAAATAGGTCGGTTCTAACTTTGTTTTCTTTACAGGTCCGCAAGGCCGTCCGCCCTTGGACTCCTCGCAAGTCCCTCCAGCCCGGTACCGTTCTGATCCTGCTCGCTGGTCGGTTCCGCGGCAAGCGCGTTGTTCTCCTCAAGTGCCTCGACCAGGGTGTCCTCCTCGTTACTGGCCCCTTCAAGATTAACGGTGTTCCTCTCCGCCGCGTGAACGCCAGATATGTGATCGCCACATCAGTCAAGGTCGACCTCACTGGTGTCGACCAGGCTAAGATCGATGAGGTTGCTCAGCCCAAGTACTTCACCGCCGAGAAGGCCAAGGAGAAGGCTAGCGAGGAGGCCTTCTTCAAGCAGGGGGAGAAGCCTCAGGTACGGAGTTGTTATGGAGTTGGACCGTAGGGGAGTAGGCAGATGGGAGAGCTGACAACGATTACAGAAGAAGCCTGTTTCTAGCACTCGTGCTGCTGACCAGAAGGCCATCGATAAGGCCCTGATCGCCAACATCAAGAAGGTCGACATGCTCGCCAGCTACCTTGCCTCTTCGTTTAGCCTGCGCAAGGGCGACAAGCCCCACCTGATGAAGTTCTGAGGGGTTGGCGAGTTGGGAGTGACGGGCAGTGGACGGCGTGGGTTGCGGTTGCATTTGGACGTTTGACGGTTCTCGGTCCATTACGGCGTCTGTAATGAGGGTTTACAGTCATCAAAGATCCCAAAACACCGGACTTTGCAGAGGATCGGAGCCATGAGCAACAATCGGGCTTTAGAGCAAACTGGGTTACTCCTGGGTGAAACGGGATATGCGTGAGAACGCACTGGACAGGACAGGACTACGGCCGGGCACAGCGGGAATGAATTTGATTCCGGTGTGTTGACGCGAGACCAGTGACGCCATGGAGAGGAGCAGGCAAGACGCTCATAATCTCGCAGTTGCAGATCGTTCAAATGGGATGCCCATGTTTACCGCTGATGAGACACGTGGAAGATAGTCGGACTGCCTACCAGCTGCTTGAGAAGCTCTCCCTTAAGCCTTCTCGGCTGTTTGTCAGGCTGCTACCCTCGAGCAGGGTTCTCAGGCCCTTGCCCTTCTCTCCTGTAGACTCTCCGAGAAAATAAAGTAAGCATAATAGGTCTGGTGCTCTGACGCGTAAAAAAATTCCTTTGAATCCCCTCTCCCCTCTCCAAAATAAAAAGTTGATTTTTTAAGAATACTGGCGAGTACATTGTGTTTGCTGGTCAGAAAGATGCCGAGTTCCCTACGAGGAACCTTAACCCCAACCCTGATGGTCCGGTCACATATTGTGGCGTTGTGTGGTGTCAAAGCCACACAGTACAAGACTCTCACCGTGCGACTTACCCCACATTGCATGCCACCTGTTACACTTCACACTGGCAGCGGATCCGGTCAGGGCGCGTGAGCGCTTGCGGCAGCAAAAGTGGAACCTGCTGAACCGCCAGGGACCTAAAACGCAAACGCCACGCGACGTCAGCGATCGGATGGTGGTGCTGGCTTCCGTTGCGGCCCCTTGTTCCTCGTCATCGCAGGCAACATGGCGACAACGGCAGGACAGGGCTGGGCGCAGCTGAGGCAACAAGCGCGGGCTCTAGAAGCGCAGGTCAGTGAAGAGCCCCGTAGCTGACGAGTTGGTGTGGAATGCTGTTGTGCTAATGGACAACCGAACAGACCGAAGCGTGCCTTCAGACATACTCGCAGTTCTCGAACCGGTCGAACATCCCCCCGAAGCCGACAGAAGATGAGAAGGCTGCGGAAGCAAGAGTCCAGGAGTTGCTAGACAAGGCAAGTCTTCACTGGAAGCATCAGAACACTACAGAGTACTAACAATGCATTGCAGAGGGAGACGGTCATCGCCCAGCTAGGCCGCCTGCTCGACTCAGAAGCGACCTTGGCGTACTCAGCGCTGAAGCAGAACAACCTGGCGCTGCTGCGCGATAAGCTGGCGGACCATCGACGCGACCTCGCGCGGCTGCGCAGCACGCTCCAAGAGGCTCGTGATCGGGCCAACCTGCTGGGCAGCGTGCGCGACGATATCTCGCGATACCGCGCGGAGAACCCTGCCGCTGCCGAGGCTGAGTACATGCTAGAGGAGCGAGCGCGGCTGGACCGCAGCCACGATGTGGCCGACAGCGTGCTGAGCCAGGCGTATGCGATACAGGACAGTTTTGCGCTGCAGCGAGAGAGATTAGCCAATATCAACCGCCGTATCACGCTCGCGGCAAGTCAAGTCCCCGGAATCAACGCGATTATTGGGCGGATATCAGCAAAGAGAAGACGTGACGGAATTATCATGGGGACGTTCATTGCGTTTTGCTTTTTGCTATTTTGGTTTCTATCTTGAAGGACCGAGGACGAACCGATGGGATGGAGTGGTTTTACAAATCAGCCTTTATTATTCTTCTATCTTCAGCTCATCACTCGGGGCGATCGCGCGGGTTTGGTGTTTGGGAGTCTGGGGTCATTTACAGCCAGGGTGGTCAATTTTGTGTCCACATCCAGAGGTTCTCACAAGCCGTCAATGAGAAGAGCAACGTTCAGGTCTGGGAGAAAGGGCATCTCAGCATCGTAAATATGTATGATGGTGGAATGGTCAGCCATTAGGCATGTTCGATAATAACCCAACCTGTCTATACCGAGGCCTTGTGTTGTACAGAGAGTCCCGAGGTAGTGTTACATGAGTGGTCATAATATACATCGAAAACTAAGGGGTATCACGCACAATTCGACTTCATCCCACCCTCCGTCTACTTTTTCTCCTCGGGTCTTCTTGCCTTGAGTAGCGTCTTTCGCACATAATGCTCCCCCACGCCCTCCTTACGCATCTCCTCCAGCACCCTCTGTAGCCCCTTGATCAGCCCTTCCTTCTCATCAGGCTGCGCTGGCCCGCTGCCTGCCCAGCGTATCCTGCACTCATGATCAACGAGATAGGTGTAGCCGACCTTCCTGTTCAAAACACCGATCGACTCGCGAATCTCCTCGGTGAGACCCTTGCGCACCAGGAAGTACTTGTCCCAGTCTTCCTTGGGGATGCGCTTGCGAATCGACCACGAGAACATACGAACGAGCATTGCCTTCATCCAATCCTCCTCCACGTTGACCTGAACAAGCTGGGCGCGCCCCTTATTGGCACGCAGCACTTCATGCAGAGCGGGATTATTTTCCGGGGCTATGAAGGAGCGCACCTGATTCTCGGCCCACATGCTGCTGAAGATAGAGACAATCGAGGCGCGACCTTCAAGTAAGGGTGTCGTATCAGCGGCCTTCGCCCCGGGGGTTTTGGCCAAGGTACGGCCGTGCAGGTTGGGGAAAAAGAGGGACACATCGGCACGAAACGGTCGAGGAGGAGCGAGGAAGGTTTTGCCCTCGTGAAATTGCAGATTCCGCCAGTCACGGAAGTACGGGCGGGAGATTTGAGATTTTCTAAGGAGTAAATGGTCAGCTTCGAGTTGTCTGACATGTAAGGGATGGGCTGGTGCACTCACAGATATTCCCGGCGTTGCAGATGCTTTTCATAATTGGTGAAATCAGCGTGGCGCTCCTTCAGAGTACGCTTGTCGACGCCTGTGTTCTCGCCAGCTTGTGGCGGATAATTCATGCCAATTGGCCTTGCCAGCGGCGTGGGAGTAAACTCCTTGAGAGCCTTGCCATAGGCTCGGGGGGCATGGGCGAGTGGCCCCTCCGGCACGGGGGCAGCTCCCGGGGCATTGACCGGCGCGGTGGCCCCCAATGCGGCCTTGGGATCCGGGCTCGGGGCTGAAGAGACCGGAGCAGAAGGAGGAGGAGGAGGAGGAGGAGGAGGAGGAGTCGAGGGCTTTTCGTCGACAAGACGACGATACGATGCGCTAAATGAGCGCCATTGGCACAGCAGGCAGGTCGCCGACCGCGCACCCGTCCGAAGGCCTGTCTGGCTGAGCATGGTGGGCGAGGCGCAGGGTAAGGAAGAGCAAGCGGATGACACGGCTGTCCGAGTGGGCAGGAAGCCGAGACGGGGTGATCTCGTGAGCGTTATCTCGGGCGAATGCCAGCGGAGTTGCGATCCCAAGAAATTTCCCAGATCCCGTCTGGCTTCCAGATCCAATCCCACGCAGCGCGGCAGCTCAGTGCCCCACATTCATCCGTCATGCGGTAGTGCCCTGGCTCCCCGCATCTGTTAGCGCCTGTCCAGACCCCTACAAGGACGTTAGCGCTCGGTTATCCGCGGGGCTGGTGTGCCCCTGGCTGCTCGGTCCCGACGTCATCATCCGGGGCCATTAAGCCGTAGCAAGCCATGCGTTCTTGGTTCTTGTAAGTGGCCAGAGCATTCTTTGAAGACATCCGCACCAACATCAATTGAACCGCAAGGTGTGATACAATTTTCAAACTTCAGACCGTCTGTATCTTTGCGTAATCGTCTGAATGTTTTTGAACAACAGTTCGCGCGTTCTACGCCAGCAATGGCGCGTCGTCAGAGGCCTTGCTCGGCGGGCCGCTGCGCCAACATCAACAACACCGTTGTCTGTCCTCTCACCGCTCTCTGCCCAAGCATTCCATGCGTCAAGAACGCTGCAAGTCGTGAAGCCGGTATTGCTTGCAGATATTGGAGAGGGTACGTAATGGATTATTTCTTGAGTATGATCTCGTTGCTTCTGGCTAACGCTGGTTGCTCCTCTTCCCTAGGCATCGTGGAATGTGAGATCATCCAGTGGTTCGTCGAGCCCGGGGCTCGTGTCGAAGAGTTCCAGCCGTTATGCGAGGTGCAAAGTGATAAAGCATCCGTCGAAATCACAAGCAGATTTGCCGGTGTGGTCAAGAAGCTATACTACGAGGCCGGGGAGATGGCCAAGGTTGGGAAGCCATTCGTTGATATTGACATCGTCGACGGAGTCGTCAAAGAAGACTCATCAGCCACGGTACCGATAGACTCAACACCAGCACTGGACAAAACCCTAGAGGCACCTGTACGTCCTCCTGCTGAAGGGACAGCAGAGGCGCAAGTAGCTACAGCTACCAATGAGCCCACCAGCCCATCAAAGTCCAAAGGGAAGTGTGCCACACTCGCGACCCCTGCGGTGAGACACCTGTCAAAGCAGTTGGGTGTGGACATCGCAGAAGTAGATGGCACAGGGAAAGATGGGCGAGTGCTCAAGGAAGACATCTATCGGTTCGTTGAGAGGAGAGAGGCCGCAGCCAAGCAAGCGCCGGCCACCCAGCCAACAGCAAGCAGCCCAACCCCGTCCAGCATAACATCGCCGGTAGAAGGGTCCACTGCTGGGTCACAGCAGGAGACGCCAGTTCCCTTAACCAGGACACAGGAGATGATGTTCAAGACCATGACCCGCTCCCTCAGCATACCGCACTTCCTCTATGCCGACGAAGTCGACTTTACTAAGCTCGTCGATCTTCGCTCACGGCTAAATAATGTCCTCTCCAAGCATGGCATCAACGACGGCCAGTCCGTCAAGCTGACTTATCTCCCTTTCATCATCAAAGCCGTATCCATGGCGCTCTACCAATACCCAATTCTTAATGCCCGCGTCGAGATACCGGAGAACGGCAATGGCAAGCCAATGCTGATCCACCGCAGCCAACACAACATTGGTGTGGCTATGGACACGCCTTCAGGCTTGCTTGTCCCTGTCATCAAGAACGTAGGCAACCTCAATATCTTGGGCATCGCGTCTGAGTTAGCGCGGCTGCAGAGCCTGGCTATGGCCGGAAAGCTCACGCCGCAAGACATGTCTGGAGGCACAATCACTGTCAGCAACATTGGCAACATTGGCGGCACCTATCTGTCCCCCGTCATTGTCGAGCGCGAGGTGGCCATCCTCGGCATCGGACGCATGCGCACCGTCCCGGCCTTCTCGACGGTCCCTGGAGAGGAGGACAAGGTCGTCAAGAAGCAGATCTGCAACTTCAGTTGGAGTGCAGACCATAGGGTCATTGACGGTGCGACAATGGCCCGCGCGGCGGAGGTCGTGAGGTCGATTGTCGAGGAACCGGATGTTATGGTGATGCACCTTCGATGACGTCAGCCTTCTGATCAATATCATTGTGGCTGAGCTGAGAACGCAGTTGGGACTTGGAGAAACAGTGAGGGAAGGTAGGCGGTTCAGAGGACAACTGTGATAAGGAGGTCTACAGGTCTGCGAGGACCCGGCTCAGCCTCTCGATTGTCTCTCCCCGTCCCTTCGCCCAATTGACGCCCGCGAGTGTACCAACCTGGTTGTGGGAAATGGTAGAAGACAAACAGGAAGCACGGTCGAAAGCAAAGCAGGCATGCGGCGATGACAATGTTAGAAATACCCATTTGTTGTGGCATTTACACTAGCAAAACTTGGACGAGCGAATCGGTTGCTGTTGTAAGGCCAGTGATGGAGACGTTTGGATACGTACATCTTAGGAAAACCAGTGCACCGACGCTCCGATTTTCCGCGGCCAACGCCATGTCCGTCTTCTGTGATTGCTTCTACTGTGTTCTGTTGTTGTCCATGCTGATATCTTGCTGCATATACTAGTGTGATCCTCCGAGGCACATCACAGGTACTCCCACGCTGTTCCAGACCCTCCCCCAATGGCCCATTTCGGTTCATATTCCCTGGTTTCACTTTTCTATGTTACTTGAGACAGCCAGGTGAGTGTTTTCCCATGTGGTCCGCACGCCTGCAGACCGACAGCTAGGGTTTAACAAGCGAACAGGCTATGTCACGGAATGGGGTAACTTACCCCTCCCCCTCACATACATCCGCTCAAATCGATTCAGCGATCTACAGAGAGCACTTAAGCTGCTACACCGGAGGATGCATTTTGCAAAAGATGGAGAGTCCCATGTACATCAACTGATGCCCAAGTGTCACATGCTCTACCTCTGCAGGGAGTCAACTTTGACGTAGCCTAGTTACTTGCTTCAGTCACATCATCACAGCTTCCATTATCAAGTCAGCAAGCAGCCTTCCCAAGATCATGCAGGTTTCCTAAGAATTTTTCGGGTTTGCGCCGGTTTCCGGTCTTCCATTTGTGCTCCCGCTCTTCCCTCAACTCAGTCTACCAAATTGAGTGGTATCAACGCCACATCTGGATGTCTGCCTAAGTTAATATATACATATAACTGTTTGCCACGTAACCATCTACCGGCGGGCATTGAAATGCCTCAGTCTTAGATGCCTTGCTTCTCGCTTTTTGCGTAAGCATTTTGCATCGACTGTTTCAAAAAAGACGAACAAGACAAGGGCTCAATAACAATTCCGAAGACGGAGGCAGCCCACAAAAAAGCCGAGGTGACATGGGCCACGTAGGAGGACAGCACAATTGCGAGGCCAGGCTAAATTCCCCATATTACCGCGTCTCTTGTGCCAGAACAACTGACCAGACTCTGTCTGCGACAAGCTTTACCGAGAACACGGACTGTCTACTCACTCAATCACACATTGCCCATTTTCTGAGATGCATGTTTCATTGATTGTCACGAAAAAAATTTTTACTCCTTATTTTTTAATTGCATCTGGGTTAACTTGAAGGTTGGATTGGATTGAAAATGGAGGATCGTATATGCCTCAGCGTCGGAAAAGGGGTAGGTGCCAAGAAAGTCAACACGGCCTGAGCCGCTCACCAGGCAACGCCTGGAGGAAAAGGGGGAAGCAATTCCACATTGATAGTCCAGTTCTTGCACCATCGCATTGATACGTTTTGTACATTTCTCAAAGATTGAGTAGTTTCTTCAGTAAAGCATTCACGTCAAAACCATTGAGAACTGGGGTTGTAAGGGATCAGGGGTGGTTGAATGTGTTTCGGTCTTGTAGGAGTACTGTACATATAAATGACCACAGGTTACAAGTGTCCAGAGTGTTCAGCGAAGACGTTATGAAAATAGAGGATGACTCAATCACGACATAGTAAATGCACCCGTATATCTTGAAAACTCAACACAGTAATTGATAGCTAATATATGAGACATCTCTGATTTTACCAAGTTATGGGAATGTATTCCTTTTTTGTAACGCCAAACCCAATACAAACCAATGCGTACTGTTGTAGCTTAAAACCCGACCTATTTCCACAGCCGCTTGATGCCGGCAGTTGTCCCATGATTACCCGTTTCCCGCTTCCCATTTTACTCCCAAGAGAGGTAAAGAACAAAACAACGGTGTGTGAAACAAAGCAAATACCCAAAACCCAAGACACAAAGGCTTCCATGTTGATAAACCCAACGCCATGCCCAATGCAAACAAGTGAAGCCTGGCCCAGTCCAACCACATCACTTGAGATAAAATGAGATACGTAGTTGAGCATACCGCCCATCTACCTCATGCCTGTGGGGGCTGTTGGTGAGCAGCCATGGTCTGGAGAACACGGTCGAGGGCTTCTGCGGTGACATCCTCAAGTGGCTTGTTAACATTGATGGTGATGACGTCCACCTCATCTGGACGTGGCCTCTCCAGCGCCTCAAACTGGCTGTGGACCATATTAGCACCCATGTAATGGTTCTGGCGTGCCCGAACACGCTGGACCAACAACTCCTCGGGAGCATCAAGGTAAATGAAGTGGAGATAAAGGTTCGGCGTGAAGTAGGGAGCAACGCGAATGACATCGCGGTACTTGCGCTTGAGTGCCGAGCAGGTCAGAACGACTCCCTCATTGCCCCGATTGAGCTCCCGGATGGACGCTTCCCGAAGGGCTGTTAGCCAGTCCCAGCGGTCTTCGTCCGTCAGGGGAATCCCTGCGCTCATCTTTTCGATGTTTGACTGAGGATGGTACTATAAACACGGAGTATTAGCACATGGACGGTCCCATCTACGGATCGACAAAGAATCTGGGAGACTTACTTCATCGCCCTCGATATAGGGCAGATGGAGAACATCGGAGAGGTATTTGGCTACGGTACTTTTTCCACAGCCGGCAGGCCCGGTCACGAGCCAAATGTGGTGTCCCTTTGCTGCCATGGCGTTGCTGGAATTGGCGCTACTCGCGCAAGCGCTGTTGGCAAGTCCTGGGGCCGAGAGTCGACCAAGTTGTGCAGATGACGGAATGCTCTGGCGGCTGGCTGAGATGCCTCCCGAAGATGGGGGCTGTTGTCCGTTGACAGACACGGAAGTATTGTAGGAGAGCATGGTGGAGAGAGTATTCTTAGAAGCTACCGACGAGTAAAGGCGACTTTATGGGAACGACCCAACCAAGCAGGCACAAGGCAGTCTGTGTTCGCACAGCTCCTGAGTGAGGCTTTCTCTGCTCAGACTGACGAATTGTTGAAACAAAGGAGAGGCAGGTCGAAGGCTTGATCGGCGTGAGGTTATACAGAATGTGCGACCCGAGGTTTTGTTGCCTGCAAGGGAAGAGCGTGGGGGAAAGCCGTGGACGTATGCTGACCGAGAAGTGACGGGAGAGACGGGATCGGTCTAAGTCCAGTGTGACCCGGAGAGCGAGCCAACAAGACGGGAGCCCGGGGGGAGGAGGGTATAAGGGTGAAGCAGACCACACAACTGACAGACGGGAACCAGGCCAACTCTACGAACCGAACAAAAAAATGCAGGGCGCACTCGATCAGCGACGAGCGACCATTGAGTGTTATAAAGAACAACTGAAACTGAATTCAACCGAATAAATGGGCGGCAAAGTTGGAACAAGTCGGCGCAAAGCCGGTGGTGGGTTGTCATTGTTTTATAGCTGACTGCAGCGGGAAGACGACTTGGAAGACCCGCAGCGATGACCTAACGTTTTCCCATCTCAAGGTCCAAAGTTGCGGGCTGGGGCGGGGTACCCAGCAGTAAGCTACCTGGGGCCGGGTGTACCTGTGAGGTCGTTTCTCGCAGCGCGGATCGCTGAAACAGTGGATGGATGGCCCTGGCCCTTTGAGGCTGGACCGCTGCCCTGGCCGCTGGGGAATCCAGACCGGCGGGGGAGGGGGTGGTTCCATGGCCC
>Ga0065720_1002977_pt1 | contig 31213 bp, 32 predicted proteins | sample Thericmetagenome_FD_59107 | JGI IMG/M metagenome (GOLD analysis project Ga0065720, IMG submission 59107) | Thermophilic microbial communities from the Joint Bioenergy Institute, California, USA of rice/straw/compost enrichment - eDNA_2 v2... | ecosystem: Engineered > Solid waste > Grass >... | reverse complement strand
CACCGACGCCTTCTGCATCCCACCGACCGTGGTGCGGGCGTCGTAGCCGTTCCAGAGCTTGCCGTCGTACCAGACGTGGCCGAGCGCGTCGTACTGCGTGGAACCCTGCAGAAAGAGCTTCGCGGTGTCGTCGGCGTAGTGCAGCCCACCCGGGAACTGGGGCGCATCGCCGCCGTCCCAACTGCCCTCATCGAGGATGTTCTGCCGCTCCATGCCCGTCCGGCCGGGCCACAACGGATCCCCCGGCCCATCGGTACGACCCATCTGGATCTGCAGCGTGAACACCTCCCCGCTGCGGATGTGCTGCGCCCCGCGCAGCACTTCCTTCGCGTCGAGGTAGTTCAGGCAACCCAGCTCGTCGTCGGGGCCCCACCTACCCCAGTTGGTCGGCGCGTCGTCACCGAGCAGCTCGCGCATCGCCGGGGCGTCGGACATCGTCGNCTCCTCCCGTCGTCTCCCACACGGTGAACCAACGCTCAGCGTCCGAGCGATCGCACGGTTCAATGTTTNGAACGTGGCAGAGGATCTGCCTGGGAGTCAATACCTCTCAAAGAGGGAGAGCCGATCGGCTAAGTTTAGAATTCCTAAAGTCCGACGCGGGAGCGGTGCCATGACGACGACTGACAAGGCAGGATCGGCCGACGAATCCCTCGGCGCTCAGGTGCGGGCCGCCCGGCGGACGAAGGGCTTCACCCAGCGCCTTCTTGCCCACGCGATCGGGGTGAGCGCGGCGACGCTGAGTCAGATCGAGAACGGACAGACCGGCCTCAGCGTCAGCCGGCTGGCACTCATCGCCGACGCCCTCGGCCTGACCGTGCAGGAGATCCTCGACATCGTCGTGGAGCCCGGATCGCTGCCCTCAGTGCGGCAAGCCGAAGAGCCACGCCCGGCACCGCGGGCCGAGAAGACGCCAGCGGTACCGGAGATCACGCACTGGCGNCACTACGAGCCCCTCAACTTCGACCCTGTTCTACGCGCCGCACTCGACGAGATCCTCGAGATCGGCTACCACGGTGCAACAGTGCGAGGAATCGCTGCGCGGTGCGGCCTGTCCGTCTCCGGGATCTACCACTACTACACCAGCAAGCAGCAGATGCTGCTCACCATCCTCGACCTCACCATGACCGAGTTGCTCGCCCGCGCACGCGCCGCCAGGAACGAGGGACGCGACCCGGTCGAACGGTTCAGCCTGCTCATCGAGCACCTCGCCCTGTTCCACACCCACCGGCGCGAGCTCGGCTTCGTCGGCGCAAGCGAGATGCGCAGCTTCGACGCCGGCAACCGGCGCAAGATCGCACAGCTGCGCACCATCCAGCAACGCATGGTCGACCACGAGGTCGAAGCAGCCGTCCGTCAGGGCCGCTTCCGCACCGACCACCCCCATGAGGCCGCCCGCGCCGCCGTCACCATGTGCACAGCGCTACCGACCTGGTGGCGCTCCGACGGCCCTCTCAGCCCCGAGCAGGTCGCCGAGCAATACGTGAGCTTCGCTCTCGATCTCATGCGCTTTGACCGATAGGCCGCTCACACGAACCCGCGCAGAACCGTCCGCGCCGACCACGCATCTGTACTCCTCGCCCGCCCGCTCTGGACACATCGCTGACCGACGATGCTCAAGCATCGCGAGCCGCGTTGACCAGCCCGAGACACCGACCGGAGACGACCGGCACGTCGTGCAGGTCCCGCTGCCTGAACCCGGGGTGAGGACGGCGCGCCAGAGGCTTCGTCCCTGCTGTCGCAGACAGTCCATGTCGAGGACTTCGCGGGAGCCATCAGCACCGATGCCGGGCCACACCACGCCCCCCGGATGCGGGGTGGCGTTGTGGCGCACGGGCAGATAGGTCAGCGAGGAACGATCGCCTCGCGGCCTGGAGCTGGGGCCTCCACGTCGCACGCGCATGCGCTTGCCAACCGCCGCTGGGGCTGCTCCACGGTGCTCGCGGCGAGGCAACGCCGGCGCTAATTCATCTGATGATGAAGATCTTCTCAGTGTGCGTCGAGGTCGTGATTGTCGTCGGCGGACCACGGTGTGACCCGCAGTGCGAGCTCGCATGTGTCCACTGCTCTCACCCTTGGCGGCGGTCGACGACCACGCCGGCGAGGGCATGTCGCTGGCCGTCTCGGCGCGCGCCTGCGGCTCCCAAGATTGAGGGGTCCGTCGGCTGCGGCGATCTGCATCCAGTCTCACCGCGCACTGAAGGCAGACGAGCGAGTCTGCCGGTCACCTGCATGACCCAGATCGGTAAGCGAACGTGGTCGGCAACGCCGTTGCACGCCGCCCACACCTGGTCGTGCGTGCAGGAGGTCGTGCGGATGCCGCTGCTCTGGTCGCTCCTGCCGTTTCCATCCGTCCCGTCGGTCCCTGTGTCCGCTTGCCGAACGGTAGGTGAGCCACTTGTGTTGACGGGACGACTCAGGAGCTCGCGTAAACGCCGCTCATCGCCCCAGCGCAGCGGGGCCTGGGGGTCGGATTCCGGACCCCAGGCCCCGGACGTCAGTCTTGTGGGGAGGTGAGCAGACGGATCAGCTCAGCGAGCTCCTCAGGGCTGAACAGCGCCCTGATGGACTTGGCGGCCTGCTCGGGGGTGGACGCGGAGATGCGCCGGACAGCACGTCCGGACGCCGCGGACTGAGTGCTCGATCGCAGTCGGTACGGCGGACCTGCCGCGGCGATGCGCTGCTGTTCGGATTCGGGGAGTGTGCCGAGCTGACGGGCTAGCTCGATCGCAGGTGCTGCGGCAGGACCGCGGCTCGATCCGCTCCCCGTCCCGGTACCGGGCGGGCCGCTGCTCGGCCGGGCGGCCGAGCTGGCGGAGCTGATCACCGCGATCGCGGAGCATCCCCTCGTCACGCTCGTCGGGCCGGCCGGGTCGGCCGGGTCGGGAAGACCCGCCTCGCGATCGAGGCCGCCCGGATGGCGCGCGTCCCGTTGGCGACCGGGCCCGGGCACGCGCCACCGTCGAGGGCGCTCGGCGGTGGTGCGCCGCGTCCGGTGCCGGGGACCACGCCCCGGGCCGAGGAGGAGCTCACCCGGGTGGAGGAGGAGCTCACCCGGGTGGAGGCCGGACCGGGTGGTCTCGTCGAGAACGACGATGCTGCGGACTGAATCGATTCGATTTTCGCCACAACGTCGTTCTCGGCGCAGCGGGTGGACCCCGGCAGTGACCGGGGCCACCCCGCCACGGCCGGATGCACCGCGTCCGGACGGCCTACGGTGGCCGACGTGCATGTCGTGTTCGTCTGTTCCGGCAACATCTGCCGCTCCCCCATGGCCGAGAAGGTGTTCGCCGCGGCGCTGGAGGAGGCCGGGCTGGCCGAGAAGGTGCGGGTGACGAGCGCCGGCACCGGCGCCTGGCACGTCGGGGAGCCCATGGACGAGCGGGCCGCCGCCATCCTCGCTGCGGAGGGCTACCCCACCGACCACGTCGCCCAGCAGGTCGACGCCGAGGCGCTGGGAGCCGACCTGATCGTCGCCCTCGACAACGGGCACCGCCGCGCGCTGCAGCAGCGGGTCCCCGAGCCGGAGCGGGTGCGGCTGCTGCGCTCGTTCGAGCCCGGGCAGAACGACGGGGACGTGCCGGACCCGTACTACGGCGGCCCGGACGGGTTCGCCGACGTCCTGGCGATGATCAAGGCCGCGGTGCCCGGCCTGCTCGAGCACGTGCGCTCGCAGGTGTGACGATGTCCGCCGACCGCGTGGTCGTGAAGCACGGGGACGTGCGCGCCGAGGCGGCCGGCCTGGCGTGGCTGGTCGTCCCCGGCGGGCCACCGGTGGTGCCGGTCCTCGAGGTGCATCCCGACCGGCTGGTGCTGGCCCGGCTCGACGAGGTCGGCGCCGATCCCGCCGCTGCCGAGCGCTTCGGCCGCCAGCTGGCCTACCTGCACGCCGCCGGGGCCCCGGCGTTCGGCGCTCCCCCGCCGGGCGGGCCGGCGGAGGCGACGATCGGGCGCGCCCCGATGCGCAACGAACCAGCCCCCGCGTGGCCGCAGTGGTACGTGCGCGACCGGGTGCTGCCCTACCTGCGCGCCGCCCGTGACGCCGGCAGCATCGGCGCGGCTGACACCGCGGCCGTCGAGCAGGTGTGCGAGCGCATCGCCGAGCTCGCCGGCCCGCCCGAACCGCCCGCCCGACTGCACGGCGATCTCTGGTCGGGCAACGTCCTGTGGACCGCGGAAGGCGGCACGCTGATCGACCCGGCCGCGCACGGCGGCCACCGGGAGACCGATCTCGCGATGCTCGCCCTGTTCGGTTTCCCCTACCTCGACGCGGTGCTGCGCGCCTACCACGAGACGACCCCGCTCGCCGACGGCTGGCGCGAGCGGGTGCCGCTGCACCAGCTCTTCCCGCTGCTGGTGCACGCCGTGCTGTTCGGCGCCGGGTACGGCCGGCAGGCCGGCGCGGCCGCCCGGACGGTGCTCGCAACGGCCTGACCGGACCGACCAGGCTGCGTCGAGAACGACGTTGGCGCGATCTCGAAACGATTCAACCCGTCACAACCTCGTTCTCGACGCGGCGGGGCGCACCCGGCCGAACCGTCAGTCGGAGCGCTCCACCAGCTCGGCCAGCGACTCCGCGAGGTCGTCGGCGACCTCGTCGACGTCGGGCATCGCGTCGCGGTCGGCGGTGAGCCCGTAGTGCACGTGCCCGTCGTAGGAGGTGATCCCGACGGCCACCGCCTGCCGGCCGCCCAGCGGCACCACCGGGTACATCTCCAGCATCCGCGCGCCCATGGCGTAGAGCGGGCGGGGCGGTCCGGGCACGTTGGTGACCAGGACGTTGTAGAAGTTGTCCGAGTACCGGCTAGCCATGCGCACGCCGAGGCTGTGCAGCACCGGCGGGGCGAGCCCGACCAGCCCCATCAGCGTCGCCGCGCCGACCGCCTGCCCGCCGCGCTTGTGCTCCTCCATCGCGGCGCTGAGGATCCCCAGGCGCTCGACCGGGTCGGTCACCGCGACCGGGAGATCGACGAGGTAGGCGGAGATGCTGTTGCCCGCCGGCCCGATCGTGCCGGTCTCGCGGGCCCGGGCCCGCACGCTCACCGGCACCATGGCGCGCACCTGCGTCGATTCGGTCAGCGGTTCCCCGCGCCGGATCAAGAGCCGGCGCAGTCCGCCGGTGACGACGGCGAGGATGACGTCGTTGACGGTGCCGCCGTGCGCCTTGCGCACCTTCCGGTGATCGGCGAGCGTCGTGCGCAGGGTGCCGTAGCGGCGCTGCTGGCCGGTGGCGGCGTTGAGCGCACCGACGGGCCGGGCGGACGCTGCACGCCGGCCGGTGGACAGGACGCCGCCGACCGTGCGGGCCACCGAGTCCGCGGTGGACCGGGCGTCGGTGACGACCCGCGCGGCCGCCTCACCGGCCCGTTCGATCGCGCTCCACGGCCGCCGCAGCAGGTCGACGGCGGCCCCGGCGGCGAGCGCCAGCGCGCTCGGCTCCGGCTCCGGGCGCCACGGCGGGGCCGGGGTGGGCCGGGGCACCGGGGTCAGGTCGAGCAGCGCCGCGCCGATGTCCATCGACGCGAGGCCGTCGACCATCGCGTGGTGGGTCTTGGTGACCACGGCGAACCGGCCGCCGGTCAGCCCCTCGACGATGTTGACCTCCCACAGCGGGCGGCTGCGGTCGAGGTGGCGCACCAGCAGCCTGCCGACCAGTTCCCGCAGCACCGCGTCGGTGCCCGGCGCGGGCAGCGCCGAGTGCCGCACGTGGTAGTGGATGTCGAAGTCGGGATCATCGACCCACACCGGCAGCCCGAGCCCGCCAGGCACCATGCGCACCTTCTGCCGGTACCGCGGTACCAGGTGCAGCCGCTGCTCGATCAGGTCGGTGAACGCACCGACGTCGAACGGCCCGCCGGCGGGCTGCTCGAACGTCATCACACCGCCGATGTGCATGGCGGTCGTGCGGTCCTCGGCGAACAAGAACGAGGCGTCGAGGGGCGAGAGCCGGTCGGGCACTCGAGAGATCCTCCTCACCACCCCCGCAGGGGGAACCCGGACCCGCCCTGCGCCGCGAGCTTCACCCCGAGCACCTGGTGGAGCTGGATGTTGTCGCGCTCGAACCCGACCCGCGACGCGGCCATGTACAGCCGCCACACCTTCGCCCGGCCCAGCCCGACCTCGGCCACGGCCTCGTCCCAGTGCTCCTCGAGGTTCTCGCACCAGGCCTTGAGGGTCAGCGCGTAGTGCTCGCGCAGGTTCTCCTCGTGGCGGATCTCGAAGCCGGCGTCGTTCATCTCGCTGATGAGCAGGCCGATCGGCTCCAGCTGACCGTCCGGGAACACGTAGCGTCCGATGAACGGGTCGACCTTCTTCCGCCGCGGCGTGCGGGGCTGGGTGATGCAGTGGTTGAGCAGCCGCCCGCCCGGTCGCAGCCGCGCGTGCAGCGACGAGAAGTACCGGCTGAGCTGGTCGCGGCCGATGTGCTCGGTCAGGCCGATGGAGCTGATCGCGTCGAACTGCGATTCGGGGGTCTGCCGGTAGTCGAGGTGGCGCACCTCGGCGAGCTTCGACAGCCCCAGCTCCTCGATCTTCTGCTGCGCCCAGTCGGCCTGGTTCTTCGACAGGGTCACGCCCAGCGCCTTCACGCCGTGCTCCTTGGCGGCGTGCATGACCATCCCGCCCCAGCCGCAGCCGACGTCGAGCAACCGCATCCCGGACTTCAGCCCGAGCTTCTGCACGACCAGCTCGTGCTTGGCCGCCTGCGCCTCCTCCAGCGTCGCGTCCGCGGTCGGGAACACCGCGCACGTGTAGGTCATCGACGGGCCGAGGACCCACTCGTAGAACCGGTTGGAGACGTCGTAGTGGTGGGAGATGGCCCGGTGATCGCGCCGCAGCGAGTGCAACCGCCCCTTGGGCCGGTACTCCAGGTCGGGGATCGGGCGGCGGTGCTTGGCCCAGATCGGCAGCATCTTGCGCGCCAGATCGATCTGCTGGGCACGGGTCAGCCCGTTGATCGTCAGGTCGGCCATCGCGTCGAGCAGCTGGTACATCTCGCCGTCGACCTCGATCTCGCCGGAGACGTACGCGCGGGCGAGGCCGAGCGTGGCCGGTGCCGTGGCGAGCCGGGCGAGCGCGCTCGGGCTGATGACCCGCAGGGTGACCTCGGAGCTGTCGGGGCCGACCTTGCTGCCGTCGTAGGCGACGACCCGCACCGGCAGGTCCGGTCCGATGACATCGGAGATGATGTCGGCGACCAGCATCGTCACTACCTCCTGACCTTTGCGTAGAGATCCGGCGCGCGACCACCCGGGTCGTACCGGTCCTTGAGGGCCCGGTAAGCGGGTCCGTTGTAGTGCTCCCAGAACTCCTGCTCGTCGTAGTGCACGGTCGAGTAGAGCGACTTGTGCCCGCCCAGCTGCGCCACCAGCTCCTCGACGCGGCGGTTGTGCGCCTCGGGATCGCCGGGCGCCTGCGGCACGGCCGACCAGAACCCGACGTTGACGTACAGCTCGCCGGGCGTGAGCGGGTACAGCGGCCACGGGCGATCGTCGCGCAGGGCGAGCGGGCACAGCCAGACCGGGCGGATGCCGATGTCGGCGTGGAACGTGTCGAGGAACTCGCGCAGCCGGGCAACGGGGATCTCGACGTCCTGGATCACCAGCTCGTCCTGCGGCTTGCCGAGGACCCGGTGCGCCTTCGCGGTGAACCCGTAGCGGCGGTCGAGGGCGACGAGGCGGCGGTAGACGTCGGAGCGGCGGTAGCGGCGCGGCCAGAACCGGCGCACGAGCGGATGCTGGACGCCGAACGCGCGCGAGCACCAGAACCAGTCGGTGTCCCAGCGCCAGATGTAGTCGTGCACGGTGAGCACGTCGTGGGTGCGCTCGCGGATCGACGTGTAGAAGATCCGCTGGCCGGTGTAGTCGCTGGTCCCCGGCCCGGGATCGGTGGTGAACCGGCCGATCGTGAGGTAGTTCTCGTCGGGGCCGAACACCGTGCCGTCGACGAAGTCGGTGGCCGGGTCGGCGCAGACCTCGCTGATCGCCGCGGACAGCTCACCGGAGCCGATCCGCCGGTGCTCCAGCGCCACGTACGGCTGCACCGGCATCACGTCGATGACGATCCGCAGGGCGTAGCCGAGGGTGCCGTAGGAGTTGGGGAAGCCGCGGAACAGGTCGGCGTGCTCGCCGTCGCGGGTGACGGTGACCAGCTCGCCCGCCGGGGTGAGCACGTCCATCTCGCGGACCGACTCGTGCGGCAGCCCGTGCCGGAACGAGGTGGACTCGATGCCCAGCCCGGTGACCGCGCCGCCCAGGGTGATCGTCTTGAGCTGCGGGACGACGAGCGGCATCACCCCGCGCGCGAGCGTGGCCGCGACGATCGTCTCGTAGGTGGCCATGCCCTGGACCTCGGCCGTGCCCGCGACCGGGTCGACGTCGAGCACGCCGGTGAGGGCGGAGACGTCGATCAGGCGGGCGCCGGCGGCGGAGGAGAACCGGAACAGGTTCGACGTCGGCTTGCCCAGTCGCACCGGTGTACCGGGCGGCACGGCCCGGTACTGACGCTGCAGCTCGGCGACGGCTGCGTCGTGGGCGGCGCGCGGCACCAGCCGCGCGGCCGGCAGGTCGGTCAGGGTCATGATTGCCGACGCTAGTCCGCGGATCGGGCCCTGCACAGGGCATTCCCCCAGGTCGCCCCTTATGTCCGGGTGGGACATCCGGCCGTCACGCGAGCGACGTTCAGCCGTGCTCGGTGAGGAAGGCGTCGATCGCGGGCCAGGTCGTGGTGCGGGCGCGGCGACCGGTGAGGACGCCGAGATGGCCACCGGGGGCGGTGGTGAAGCGGACGTCGGGGCTGGCGGTGAGCAGCTCGACGACCTTCTGCACCGCCTTGAGCGGCGCGATCACGTCCTCGGTGCCGGCGATCACCAGGACCGGCTCGGCGATCGCGGCGAGCGTGATGGTGCGCCCGGCGAGCGCCAGCCGGCCGTCGGCGAGGTCGTTGTTGCGCAGCAGCAGGTGGTAGATCTGGCCGAACACCCGGCCCGGGTAGGCGTGCATGTGGTTCATCAGGTGCTCGACGGCCTCGATCTGGGCCAGGCCGTCGGCGTCGTCGATGAGCGAGAGCTGCGTGAGCGGCTTGGTGACGACCTTGTCGAACGCGACCACCCGGAAGGCCGCGCTCACGATCGGCGAGGGGAACGACCCGATCGCCCGGTAGACCGCGGAGACGACGCGGCCGCCGGTGACCGCCGCGACCGGCCGCACGGGCGCCACCAGCGGCACCGCCGCGATGTCGACGGGGCTCGCGATCTCGACGAGGGCGCGCACCGGCAGCGGGGCGCCGGCGCTGCGGGCGGCGGCGAGCGCGAGCAGGCAGAAGATGCCGCCCAAGGACCACCCGATCAGGTGGACCTCGCCCGCGCCGCCGCGCTCGGCGGAGTCACGGGCGGTCTCCCGCACCGCCCACGGCACGACCCCGTCGACCCAGCTCTCGATGCCGCGCCGCCGGTCGGCGAACGTCAGCCCGCCGTAGTCGACGAGGTACACCGCGCGCCCGGCGCCGAGCAGGTGCTCGACGAGCGAGCAGCCGCGGCGCAGGTCGTAGGCGAAGTCGGGGGCGCCCAGCGGCGGGACGAGCAGCACCGGCGGTGCGTCCAGCGGTTCGACGCCCTCGATCGGCCGGTAGCGGTGGAGCACGGACCGGCTCTGCCCCGGTGCGTCGCCGTCGCGGTCGGCGATCGGGTCGCGCGGCATGCGCCGCAGATCGGCGACCCCGCCGCGGACCTTGCGCACCACGTTCGAGGCCGCGGCGATCAGGTCCACACCCGCACGCTGACTCCCGACCCACGACCCCGAACTCGCGCCCCGAGCACCGCAGTCGTCGAGCCGCACCCGACCGAACACCTCACGAAGGCGACCACCGCGGTCGACGCAGGGCGCGATCGCGCCGAGATCACGCCACCGAGATCACGCCACCGAGATCACGCCACCGAGATCACGCCGAGGAAGCCGGCACCTCGCGTCGCTCCCCAGCCCGCGAGGTGCCGGGCCGTCCACGGTTGAGTCCGGGCCTCGCTCCCCAGCAGGCCCGCACCCGTTCCTCACGTGGACCGGCGCACAGCCCCGACCCCCGAAACCGATGCCACGGGGCTGTGTGCTATTGGGTCGCTCCAGGTGACCACTACGTTACACCGCTCGGCCCACAGAGAAACAATCAATCGTGACGGTAAGTCTTCCGCGGGCGACGGCCCCGTGTGAGACTCGCCGCCATGGAGCGGACCATCTTCGACGCCGAGCACGAGGCCTTCCGCGATCTCGCCCGCACGTTCATCGCCAAGGAGGTCCTCCCCCACCACGAGCGGTGGGAGGAAGAGGGCCAGGTCAGCCGGGACGTGTGGCGCGCGGCGGGCAGGGCCGGGCTGCTGGGCACCGACGTGCCCGAGCAGTACGGCGGTGGCGGCGTCGCGGACTTCCGCTACAACGTCGTGCTCAACGAGGAGCTGGTGGCGGCGGGCATCACCGGGCCCGGCTTCCCGCTGCAGAACGACGTCGTCGCCCCCTACCTGCTGCGCCTGGGCACCGAGGAGCAGAAGGAGCGCTGGCTGCCCGGCTTCTGCTCCGGCGAGATCATCACCGCGATCGCGATGACCGAGCCGGGCACCGGCTCCGACCTGCAGGGCATCCAGACGATCGCCCGGCGGGACGGCTCCGACTGGGTCCTCAACGGCGCCAAGACGTTCATCACCAACGGCATCCTGTCCGACCTGGTGATCGTCGTCGCCCGCACCGACCCGGACGCGGGCGCCCGCGGCTTCAGCCTGCTCGTCGTGGAGCGCGGCATGCCCGGCTTCGAGCGCGGCAGGCGGCTGAAGAAGGTGGGGCTCAGGGCCCAGGACACCGCCGAGCTGTCGTTCACCGACGTGCGCGTGCCGGCCGAGAACGTGCTCGGCGAGGTGGGCAAGGGCTTCTTCTACCTGATGGAGAACCTGCCGCAGGAGCGGTTGTCGATCGCCGTCGCCGCGGCCGCCGGGATCGAGCAGGCGCTGAAGATCACACTCGACTACACCACGCAGCGCACGGCCTTCGGCAAGCCGATCGCGGCGTTCCAGAACACCCGGTTCGAGCTGGCCGAGATGGCCACCGAGGCATCCGTCACACGGGCGTTCGTCGACCGCTGCATCCTCGAGCACGTCCAGGGCCGGCTCTCCGCCGAGGACGCGGCGAAGGCCAAGTGGTGGGCGTCGGACACGCTCAAGCGGGTCGTCGACCGCTGTGTGCAGCTGCACGGCGGCTACGGCTACATGCTGGAGTACCCCATCGCCAAGGCGTTCCTGGACGCCCGCGTCCAGTCCATCTACGGGGGCACCAACGAAATCATGAAGGAGATCATCGGTCGCTCTCTGGTGGGTGGATAGGACCGCTGATGGGCCGACCAGGTATGAAGGCCGCATGGCCTTCCGGTTGACGCCACATGAACGCGGCTTCTATCCGCTCTTCACCAGAGCAGCCGAGAACATCGCCGCCGCGGCGGACCTCCTGGCCGAGCTGGTCGCGGCCGAGCCCGCCGCGCGGGCCGAACTGGCGGCCCGGGTCAAGGACGCCGAGCACACGGGTGACGAGGTCACCCACGAGATCATGGTCAAGCTCAACCGGACCTTCGTGACCCCGTTCGACCGCGAGGACATCTACCGGTTGGCCTCCTCCCTCGACGACGTGCTCGACGAGATGGAGGAGGCGGCCGACCGGATCGTGCTCTACCGGATCGACGCGCTGCCCAAGGGCGTCGCCCAGCAGGTGGGGGTACTGCAGCGCGCGGCGGCGGCCACCGCGGAGGCCATGCCGAAGCTCGAGAAGATGGCCAAGCTGCGGGAGTACTGGATCCACGTCAACTCCCTCGAGGACGAGGCCGACGCCCTCTACCGCGACCTGCTCGGCGACCTGCTCGCGCCTGCGGAGGGTACGACCCCGCTCGACGTGCTCACCGTGCTCAAGCACAAGGAGATCGTCGAGATCCTGGAGAACGCCGCCGATGCCTTCGAGACGGTGGCCAACACCGTCGAGAGCATCGCGGTCAAGGAAAGCTGACCCGTGGAGCTGTTCGCGATCATCCTGGTGATCGTCGTCGCGCTGGTGTTCGACTACACCAACGGCTTCCACGACGCCGCGAACGCCATCGCCACCTCGGTGGCCACGCGAGCGCTCGCCCCGCGCACGGCGCTGATCATGGCGGCCGTGATGAACCTCATCGGGGCATTCCTCGGCACCGAGGTCGCCTCCACCGTCGGCAGCGGCATCATCGCGGCGCCCAGCGGGGTGTCGGGGCTCACCGTGGTGCTGGCCGCGCTCGTCGGCGCGATCACCTGGAACATCATCACCTGGTGGCTGGGGCTGCCGTCGTCGTCCTCGCACGCCCTGATCGGCGGCCTCGTGGGCGCCGCGCTCGCCTCGGCGGGTACGGTGCAGTGGAACGGGGTCGTCGACAAGGTCGTGATCCCGATGATCCTCTCCCCCGTCGTCGGGTTCGTGCTGGCCGGGCTGCTGATGCTGGTCATCCTGTGGCTGTTCCGGCGCGCGCGGCCGACCCCGCTGTCGCGGGGGTTCCGCATCGCCCAGACCGCGTCCGCCGCGGCCATGGCGCTCGGGCACGGCCTGCAGGACGCCCAGAAGACGATGGGCGTGATCGTGCTGGCGCTGGTGGTCGGCGGCTACCACGAGGGCTTCGAGATCCCGTGGTGGGTCGTCGTGATCTCCGCCGGAGCGCTGTCGCTGGGTACCTACTCCGGCGGCTGGCGGATCATGCGCACACTGGGCAGGCGGATCATCGACCTGGACCCGCCGCGCGGGTTCGCCGCCGAACTCACGGCCTCCGCGGTGCTCTACACGACGGCGTTCGCGTTCGCCGCGCCGATCTCCACCACCCAGACGATCACCTCGTCGATCCTCGGGGTCGGGGCCACGAAGCGGCTGTCGGCGGTGCGGTGGGGCGTCGGCGGGCAGATCGCCGTCGCGTGGGTGCTGACGCTGCCCGCTGCCGCGCTGAGCGGCGCCGTGGCCTGGGAGATCCTGCGCTTGATCATCCCTGCTTGATCCGGATCCGTCTCAAAGCGACACGTCAGGCGCGCCCGCCACGTGCCACGCTCACCGCGACCGGGCGAGGAGGCGCGATGATCCGGGCGGCGGAGCTGTTCGTGGAGGCCGAGGAGATGCTGGTCGAGGTGCTCGGCCGCATCCGCGGGGACGACTGGCGGATCATGCTGCCGCCCACGGTCGCCGTCCCCGGGCATCCGGCGGCGCGGCGGCGCACGATGCGCCAGGCCGTCGTCGACCACGTCCGCGAGCAGCTCGCCCTGCCCGATGTGCTCGCCGGGGCGAACGCCGTCCCGGAGCCCGCGACGGACCCGCTGGGGCCCGACCCGCAGGAGTCCCTGCTGCGCGCCTGCGCGGTCGCGTGCTCCGCGGTCGGCAAGGTCGTCGACGGTGCGGCGATCGTGCACGTCCCGGGCGGCGACCGCACGACCGAGGAGTACCTCTGGCAGCTCGACGTGCTGCGCTGCTGGCTCGCCCACGACGTGGCGATGTGGCTCGGCTCGCGGGCCTGCCCCTTCCCGGAGAGCCTGGCCAGGGCGATGTGGGAGCAGACCGCGCCCGATGCCGGTCGGTGGCTGGCGGAGGGCTGGTTCGCCGGGGAGCCGCTGCCGATGCCGGACGACGTGTCGTGGCGGGACCGGTTCCTGCGCACGGCCGGTCGAGACCCGCACCCGGCGGTGCACTGACCCCTTAGACCACCGCGGCCTTGACCCGTGCCTTCTCCGCCTCCAGGTCGAAGTCCGGCTCCGGGAACCGCGGCCCCATCGCCGTGAGCGTCTCGGCCAGCAGCGCAGCGACGGCCCAGTTGCGGTACCACTTGCGGTCCGACGGGATGACGTACCAGGGCGCGGCGTCGGTGCTGCAGAAGCGCAGCGCGTCGGTGTAGGCCTGCATGTACTGCGGCCACTTGAGCCGGGTGTCGACGTCGTGCGGGTTGTACTTCCAGCGCTTCGCCGGGTCGTCGAGGCGTTCGAGCAGCCGCTCGGCCTGCTTCTCCGGCGAGATGTGCAGCATGCACTTGACGATCGTCACGCCTTGGCTGTCCAGCTCGGCCTCGAACGCGTTGATCGCGTCGTAGCGGGCCCGCCACACCTCCTCCGGCACGAGCCGGTCGACGCGGGCGACCAGCACGTCCTCGTAGTGCGAGCGGTCGAACACGCCGATCTGGCCGGGCCGCGGCACGCGCTCGCGGATGCGCCACAGGAAGTCGCGGGCGAGCTCCTCCGCTGTGGGCTCCTTGAACGACGCGATCGCGAGCCCCTGCGGGTTCACCAGGCCGGCGACGTGGCGGACGACGCCGCCCTTGCCCGCGGTGTCCATGCCCTGCAGCACCAGCAGCACCGACCGCGGTCCCCCGCCGGACGCCTCCGCGGTGAGCGCCTCCTGGAGCGCGTCGAGGCGCATCCCGAGGTCACGCACGGCCTCGGCGGCCGCCGCCTTGTCCCGCGGCCCGATCGGCCTGCCCTTCGAGTCGATCGCGGAGAGGTCCGCGTCGGCACCCACGCGGAACGTCTCGCGCACCGACTTCTTCATGCCGGCGGAGCCTACTGATCACCCTGTCCGGAGAGGGAGGTGAGATCGATCTCGACGCGGAACGGCTCCTCGAGCACCAGCCGCTCCCCCGCCCCGGCCCGGGCGAACTCGTGGTAGCGGCCGCTGATCAGCATGCTGGCCGCGGCCTCCGGCGCCGCGGAGTCGACGAGCACCGCGTAGGGGATGCGGCTGCGCGCGTAGAGCTGCGGCTTGAACGAGCGCTGGGTGATGCCGTGCGTGCGGTCCACGACGTCGACGACGATCAGGACGTCGGCGCAGTCCAGCACCTCCGGCCCGGTCTCCACCTGCGCGGGCTCCTCGGAGGCCGGCTCGCCGCCCGAGGACTCCGATGACTCCGCCGACTCCGCGCGCTCCACTGGAACGTCTCGGGCGATCACGAGATCGGGCACCAGCACGCAGTCGTGCCCGAGCCGCAGCGGCGTGGTCTCCACCACCCGCAGCCCCTCGGGCAGCGCCTTCTCCAGCGCTGCGCGCACGGCCGCGACCGCGGTGCCGTGCTCAGCGCTGTTCACCGGACCGACGAGCAGCGTGCCCTCGACCAGCTCGACGTGCCCGTCGCGGGGCGCGAGCGCGAGGTAGTCGCGCTCGGTGAACGGCCCGTCGTGCTCGAGCACCGTGTCTCCCATGCTGGCCACCTCCCAGCCACCCTCTCATGGCGCCGGTCGGGATCCGGCCGGCGAAGACTATCCGGGTGCGCGGCCCGCCGGCACGGGCAGCGGCCGTCCCGCACCCGGATCGGGCACGACCGCGGGTCGCGTCAGGTCACCCTGGACCCGATCGGGACGACGAGCGGGGTGCCCGCGACCGGGTCCGGGATCACCCGGGCGGCGAGGCCGAACACGTCGGCGAGCATCTCCTCGGTCATGACCTCGGCAGGCGCGCCTTGCGCGACGATGCGCCCGTCCTTCATCGTGACCAGCCGCTCGGCGTAGCGGGCGGCCAGGTTGAGGTCGTGCAGCACCATCACGACGGTGCGGCCGAACTCGACGTTCAGCCGCGCCACCAGCTCCAGGACCTCCACCTGGTGGGCGAGGTCGAGGAACGTGGTGGGTTCGTCGAGCAGCAGCAGGTCGGTGCCCTGGGCGAGCGCCATGGAGATCCACGCCCGCTGCCGCTGACCACCGGACAGCTCGTCGACGGGCCGGTCGGCCAGGTCGGCGATGCCGGTCCACTCCATGGCCTGCAGCACCGCGGCCTCGTCGTCGGCCGACCACTGCCGGTACCAGGCCTGGTGCGGGTGCCGGCCGCGGGCCACCAGGTCGGCGACGGTGAGCCCCTCGGGGGCGGACGGGCTCTGCGGCAGCAGCCCGAGCACCTTCGCCACCTCCTTGGTGGGCACCGAGTCGATGCGCCGGCCGTCGAGCAGCACCTGGCCGCCTCGGGGCCGCAGCAGGCGGCCCAGCGCACGCAGCAGCGTCGACTTGCCGCAGCCGTTGGGCCCGATCACAGCGGTGACCGTGCCCTCGACGACGTCGAGATCGAGGCCGTCGACGACGAGCCGGTCGCCGTAGCCGAGGCGGACGCCCTCGGCGCGCAGTCGCACCGTGTCCTGCGTCGTCACGTCCGGCCGCACCGTGGGGTCGAGCGTCATGCGCGGGTTCTCCGTCCCTGGCGGGCGATCAGGTAGAGCAGGTAGGGCGCGCCGATGACCGCCGTGACGATGCCGACGGGCAGCTCGGCGCCGAACGCGGTGCGGGCCAGCAGATCGGCGATCACGGTGAGCGCCGCGCCGAAGATCAGCGAGATCGTGATCGGTGGACGGGCGGCCCCGACGGCGCGCTGCGCGATCTGCGGCGCCACCAGCGCCACGAACGCCAGCGGCCCGGCCGACGCGGTGGCCACCGAGCACAGCCCGACCGCGGTGAGCAGCAGCAGGGTGCGCGCCTTGTCGACGGGGATGCCCAGGCCGCGGGCGCTGTCGTCGGACAGCTGCAGCGCGCCGAGGACGTGCGCGAGCACGAGCGCCGCCGGCACGAGCACCGCGAGCGCCACCGCCACCGGGACGACGTGCTCCCAGCCGCGGCCGTTGAGGCTGCCGTTGATCCAGGTGTAGGCGCGGGCGGCGTCGGTGACCTGCGCGATGACGAGCAACCACTCGACGACCGCGATGAGCATGGCGTTGATGCCGATCCCGACCAGGACCAGCCGGAAGCCCTGCACACCCTTGCGCCAGGCCAGCGCGTAGATCGCGAACGCCGACAGCAGCCCGCCGATCAGCGCCGCGAGCGGCAGCCCGACCACGCTCGCCGTGAACCCGACCGAGCCGAACCCGGCGCCGAGCACGATCACGAACACCGCGGCGGCGCTGGCGCCCGCGGTGAACCCGATGACGTCGGGGCTGGCCAGCGGGTTCCGTACGATCGCCTGGGTGATCGCGCCAGCCCCAGCCAGCGCGGCCCCCACCAGGGCGCCGGTGAGCGAGCGGGGCAGCCGCAGCCCGACGACGATGAACCGCTGCCCGGGATCACCCCCGCCGAGCAGGGTGATCAGCACGTCCGGCACGGAGATCCGGACCTCGCCGATGCCGACGTTGAGCGCGAGCCCGAGCACGAGCACGGCGACCCCGGCGAGGCCGACGAGCGCCACGCGGGGCCGCCAGACGAGCGAGACCGGCCCGATCCGCAGCGCGCGCCGGCCCGGGACCCGGGCCGGCGGGAGCGACACCGCGAGCGCCATCAGACCTGCACCATCTTCCGCCGCCGCACCAGCCACACGAAGAACGGGCCGCCGACGAGCGCCAGCACGATGCCCACCTGCAGCTCGGCCGGACGCACGACGACGCGGCCGACGACGTCGGCGACGAGCAGCAGGACCGCGCCGAGCAGCGCCGACACCGGCAGCAGCCAGCGGAAGTCGGGGCCGGTGAACGATCGGGCCACGTGCGGCACCACCAGCCCGACGAACGCGATGGGTCCGCAGGCAGCGGTGGCGGCCCCGGCGAGCAGGGTGATCGCGACGACCCCGACGAACCGGGTGCGGCGCACGTCGTGCCCGAGCGAGGTGGCTACGTCGTCGCCCAGCGCCAGCGCGTTGAGCGCCGGAGCGCTCGCGAACGCGATGAGCGTGCCGGCGCCGATGAACGGCGCCACCTGGGCGGCCACCGCCGCGTCCCGCCCGGCGAGCGCGCCGACGGCCCAGAACCGGTACGCGTCGAGCGTCTGGACGTCGACCAGGACGATCGCGGACGTGAACGCGCCGAGCATGGCGGTGACCGCGGCTCCGGCCAGCGCGAGCGTCACCGGAGTGGGCCCGCCGCGGCCCATGGACCCGAGCACGAACACCGCCACGGCCGCCGCGAACGCACCGGCGAACGCGAACCACACGTACCCGAGCAGGCTGGTGACGCCGAAGACGTAGATGCCGATCACCACGACAAGCGCGGCCCCGGCGTTGACGCCGAGCAGACCGGGGTCGGCGAGCGGGTTGCGGGTGTGCCCCTGGATCAGCGCGCCGGCCAGCCCGAGCGCGGCCCCGGCCAGCACGCCCACGATCGTGCGCGGCACCCGCAGCGATCGGATCACGATGTCGTTCTCGGTGCCGGTGTAGGCGACGAACGCCCGCCACACGTCACCGATGCCGATCTCCTTCGCCCCGACCGCGACGCTGGCGAAGCAGCAGCCCACCAGCAGCACGAGCAGCCCGGCCAGGGCCACGAGGCGGCGCCGCCGCATGCTGGTCGGCACCGGGGGCCGCGGAGCGGACCGCACGACCGCGGCCGCCGGCGGCGCGCCACTGGTCATCCCGTCCTCCGATCGCTCACCTCCGCGGACCTCACCATAGGTGAGCCTCGCCTACGATCCCATACGATCTGGCCCACGTTCCGGCATCGGTCCGGCCCTGCCTGCAACCACGCCACCGCGGACCGTGATGGGATGGGGCCGTGATCGCGTTGTGGCCGCCCGGTCCGTCGACCGGACTCGACCTGGCCGCCGCCTACGCCTACCCCGAGGAGCTCGCGGCACCCTACGTGCGGGCGAACTTCATCGCCTCGGTCGACGGCGCGGTGGCGGTCGACGGCCGGTCCGGTGGGCTGCACACCCCCGCCGACAACACGGTCTTCGCGCTGCTGCGGGAGTTGTGCGACGTCGTGCTGGTCGGCGCGGGCACCGTGCGCACCGAGGGCTACGGAGGCGCGCGCCGCACCGGGCCGGGCCGGGAGCACCCCCCACCGATCGCCGTCGTCACCGCGAGTGCGCACCTCGATCCCGCGTCGCGGCTGTTCACCGACACGGTGGTGCCGCCGATCGTGCTGACCACCGCGGCCGCGCCGCAGGAGCGGCGGGCCGCGATCGCCGCCGCGGGGGGCGACGTCGTGCTGCTGCCTGAGCTGACCCCTCAGTGCCTGCTGGGCGAGCTGGGGCGGCGCGGGCTGCACCGGGTGCTCCTGGAGGGCGGCCCGGCGCTGTTCGGCGACTTCCTCGCCGCCGGGGCCGTCGACGAGCTGTGCCTGACGGTCGCCCCGCTGGCGACCAGCGGCACCGCGGGCCGCATCGCGCGGGGCCCGGCCACGACGCGCACACTCGACCTGGTCGGGGTCCTTCGCGACGACGACGGCACGCTCCTGCTCCGCTATCGTCGCCTTGATCCGCCGAACGGGTGACAAGGAGTGAGGGACGCCGGGGATGCGCGTCCCACCCACGTCAGAACTCGAGAACGAGGAAGTGAGCGGACATGACCGAGAGTGCTGGAACCCCCCAGGCGAGCGCGGCCCCCACGGTGTCGACGCCGTCCGGGACCGCGTCCTCGCCGGCGCGGCTCGCCGACGACACCGCGCAGGGCAAGACCACCATCGCGGCCTCGGTGGTGCAGAAGATCGCCGGCATCGCCGCGCGGGAGATCTCCGGCGTGTACGCGATGGGCGGCGGGGTCTCGCGCGCGTTCGGCGCGATCCGTGAGCGGATCCCCGGCGGCGGCACCGGCGCGGCCAACATCGCCGGCGTCGCGGTCGAGGTCGGCGAGAAGCAGGCCGCGATCGACCTGGACATCGTCGTCGAGTACGGAGCGTCGATCGTCGAGCTGGCCCGGGCGGTGCGCCGCAACGTGATCACCGCCGTCGAGCGGATGACCGGCCTGGAGGTCATCGAGGTCAACATCGCCGTCAACGACATCCACCTGCCCGAGGTCGACGGCCAGGACGACGCGCCCGCCGTCGCCAGCGCCCGCGTGGAGTGAGCCCGGATGGCAGGGCCCGACCCCGCATCCCCCGCACCTGATCCGGCCGAGCTCGCCGAGCGCGTGGCGGCCGCGGTCATCCGGGTGCCCGGGGTCGTCGCGCTGCACCCCGGCGCCTACGGCGATGTGCTGACCTACCTGCCCGGCCGGCGGCTCGCCGGGGTGCGGATCGGCCGGCCCTCCGAGCCGGTCGAGGTGGGCCTGGTGGTCGGGCTGGACCGGCCGATCCCGGACGTCGTCGTCGACGTGCGCGCGGCCGTGGCGGGAGTGTGCGGCGACCGACCGGTCGACGTGACCGTGGCCGACGTGCGGGAGGCACCGTGAGCGATGCCGGGGGTGGCGCCGTGGACGATCCGGGCGAGGAGGCCCGCTGGCGGGCGGAGTTCCGCGCGTTCGTGCGCGAGCACCATCCCGACCGCGGCGGCGACCCGGACGAGTTCGTCGCGGGCCTGGCGCGGTTCGCCGAGTCCCGGCCCGGCGGACCGGCCACCGCGGCGGACGCCGAAGACGATCCCCGCTACGACCGCCCCGTCGAGTTCACCCCGGTGCACCACCCGTTCCCCATGCGGGTCGCGATCGCCCTGATCCGTACGGTGCGCAAGCAGCGGGCCGCCCGCAGAACCGAATGATCCACCCCGTGTCCGCTAGGAGCTGCTGACATGAACGCCACCCAGACCGGTCTCCTCGCCGGCCTCGCCCTCGGCGTCGCCGCCGCTGCCGGGGGCCTGATCGGTTTCCTCATCGCGCTGCTCTTGGGCATCGTCGGGCTGGTCGTCGGCCGGGTGCTCGACGGCGACGTCGACCTGTCCGGCCTGCTGGGCCGCGGTCGGGACCGGTGACCGAGCTGCCCGATCCGGCCGACCGCGGAGCGCTCGACATCGACCCGATCGTGCTCCGCAAGGTCGTCGAGTACGCCGCCGACCAGGTGCCCGGCACGCTGCGCCAGGAACGGCGGGTGGCCGGGATCGACGTCGGCGAGTCGGGGGCCAGAGCCCGCGTCCTGCCCGGCAACGGCGATCCGACAGCGGTCGACGTGCGGCTGGAGGTGACGCTGCGCTACCCGGCGGACATCCGCTCCGTGGTGGCCGAGGTGCGGCGGGCGGTCGACGCTGAGCTCGTCCGCATCACCGGCCACAAGGTCCGCTCGTTCGCCGTCACCGTGGCCGGGCTGCGCGGCGCCCCGGCCCGGCCCGCGCCCGCCCGCCTGCAGTGACCCCGACCCGAGGAGACACCTGATGCGCGTGCTGCTGCGGCTGCTCGCCCCGGTGCTGGGCCTCGCCCTCGCCGCGGCGGGTGTGCTGCTGGCGATCGAGGTGATCGTCGGCTGGACCCGGCCCGGCGAGGCCACCGGGGTGCTCGTGCCGTGGCCGGACTGGAAGTCCGCGCTGGAGGCGACGACCTGGGCCGACCCGGCCGTGCTGGGGACCGGGTTCGGGATCGCCGTCGTCGGGCTCCTGCTGGTGCTGCTCGGGCTCTTCGCGCGCCGCTCCGACATCACGGTGATCGCGCCCCGCGCCGACATGACGGTGACGATGTCGCCGCGGGTGCTGGCCCGGCTGGTCGGGCAGCGGGTGCGCCGGTCCGACGACGTGGCGAGTGCGGCGGTCACGGCCTCGAAGGGACGGATCACCGTCACCGCGACCGGCTGGGGCGACCCGGACGGCGAGGTGGGGGCGGCGCTGCGCTCGTCCGTGGAGGGCACCGTCGCCGCGCTGCTGGACGACGTGCCGCTGACCCGGCGGCCCCGCGTCCGCGTGCGGCTGGCCGAGCTGAGGGGACCGCGATGACCTCCGAGCCGACCGCGAAGACGCTCGATCCCGGCGGCGACCCGCCGAAGCGGGTGCCGGTCGACCCGGCGCTGCGCAGGCGCTCCCGCGCCGCGGTGGCCCGCTCCTACGTCGGCGACCGGGTGGTGGCCGTCGTCGTCGGACTGCTGCTGATCGCCGCCGGGGTCGCGGTGGTGCTGCTGTCGAACGGGGTCTTCGGCGTCGGCCGGGCCGCACGACCGGTGCTCGACCCGATGATCGTCGACTGGATGACGGCCAACCCGATGGCGGCGCGGCTGATCGCCATCGCGTCCGGGATCGTGCTGACCGTGCTCGGGCTGGTGTGGGCGGCCCGGGCGGTGCGTCCCGAACCGCACCCCGACCTGCCGGTCGAGGCCGGCGGCGACACCGAGATCGTCGTGCTGGCGAGCGCGATCGGCGACGCGGTTGCCGAGCAGGCGCTGGGGCTGCCCGGGGTCGGCAAGGCCCGTGCGCGGGTCGTGGGCACCACGCGGGCGCCCGCGCTGCGGGTCACGCTGTGGCTGGCCGACGACAGCCACGTCGCCGACGTGCTGGAGGCGTTGCAGACTCGCGTCCTCGCCCCGGCCAAGGAGGCGCTGGGGCTCTCGGCGCTACCGGTGGCGGTGCGGCTGGAGCTGGACAACCCGCCCCCTCCCCCGCGCGTCACCTGACGGCGCCCACACCCCCGGTGCGCGAAGCTTGGGTGCGGCAGGGACCCCCTTGCGCGGACGGGTACGTGGAGGAGCAGGTGAGGCAACGGCCGCCCGCTTTGCGCGGTGCGCTGGTCGGGCTCGTCACGCTGCTCGCCGCGGCGCTGGTCGCGGCGTGCACCGTGGGCCCTTCGGTCCGGCCACCGGTGGCCGTGCGCGGCGACGAGCGGATCGCGCCGGGCCCGCCCGCGCCGGGCCCACCGACCGGATCCGCGCCGCTGCCCAGCCCCGCGCCCGGGACGTCGACGATCGACTTCGTCGACTGCACCGACGAGCTGCAGCTGACCCTGCGCGACCCGCTACCGGCGGACCGCGGGCTGCGCATCGACTGCGGCATGATCGAGGTGCCGATCGACCCGGACGCCCCGTTGTCGATCACGCAGCTGCAGGTGCTGCGCATCGGCACCGGCCGGCCCGGGACGAAGCCGCCGCTGGCCGTCGTCGGGGACTCGGCGGCCGAGCCGACCGCGCGGTTCGCGGCGATCCTCGCCGGGCAGGTGCCCGTGGAGCTGCTGGAGGCGTACGACCTGGTCGGGATCGACCGGCGCGGCGCAGGCTACGACAACCTCGACTGCGCCCCGGACACCACGCGCGCCGCACTCGTGGACGCGTCGCCGACCGCGGTGGATGAGGCGAGCCTGGACCGGTTGCTCGAGCGGGCCCGCGACCTCGTGCAGCAGTGCACGATCGACGTCGACAGCGGGCTGGCGAGCTATCGGTCGGCGTCCACGGGCTCCGACCTGGAGGAGCTGCGGCACGGGCTCGGGGTCCGGCAGCTGTCGGCGATCGGGGTGGGCGACGGGGCCGCCGCCGTCCTGGAGTGGGCCCGTTCCGCGCCCGCGCACGTCGGCCGGGTGGTGCTCGACGGACCACCGCAGCCCGGACTGGACGACCCGGACCTCACCGACTCCCGTGCCCGGGCCACCGAGGCCGCGTTCGACGCGTTCGCGACCGCGTGCACGGGCGGCGCGGACTGCCCGCTCGGCCCCGATCCGCGGACTCGGGTCACCGCGCTGATGCAGCGGCTGGACGCCCGCCCGCTGGCTTCCCCCATCGGTGACCGGCTCACCGCGGGCACCGCCCTGTACGCGCTGCGCACCGCGCTGGTGGAGCCGCGGAACTGGCCGGACCTGGCGTCGGCGCTCGCCGCCGCCGATGCAGGCGATCCGGTGCCGCTGCTGGCGACGCTCGACCGGGCCCTCGGCCCTCGCGGCACGTTCGACGGAACCCTGGCCACGGCCTGCAACGACACCCAGCGCCGGCTCGCGCCCGCGCAGGCCGCCGAGTTCGCCGCGCGGATGCGGCAGGCTCACCCGCTGTTCGGCGGGGCGATGGCGCTGCAGGTCGTGCTGTGCGCGCCGTGGCCGACCGGCCGGCCGATGGGCCCCGGTATCCCGGCCGGGACGCCGCCGATGCTCGTCATCGGCACCGCGGCGGACCCGCGCAGCACCCTCGAGGGCGCCCGCCACCTCGCCCAGCAGCTGCCGGGCGGGGTGTTCGTGAGCTGGCAGGGGGCGGGGACGGGGGCGTTCCCGCGCACGGCCTGCGTCTCGGACGTGGTGACGGGAATGCTCGTGAACGGCCTGCTGCCCCCGGACGGGACGCTCTGCCCGCCGTGAGGTGGATCGGCCCCGGCCCCGTCACGTCGAGAACGAAGCTGTGGTGATCAAAGAGCCGATTCGATCACCACAACTTCGTTCTCGATGAGGTCTCCCTCAGCAGAGGTGCTTCTCGACCAGGTCCACGAAGACCGGCGCCTGCTTGCGGGCGACCGTGGGCAGCTGGGTGGGCACGGACTTGGCCACGGTCGTCTTGGCCACGCCCTCCTCGAGCTTCTTGCAGATCTCGACGGCGGCCTGGGTCTCAGACACTCCCGACCGGCTGGTGGTGATGCCCTCCTTGCGCAGGGCCTCGAGGAAGGCGACCGCCTTCGGGCTGCTCGGGTCGGCCGGGGCGGGGTCCGCGGCAGCGGGCGCCGCCGGAGCCGGGGGCGCCGCCGGAGCGCCGGCCGCGGCGGCCGGGGTCTGGGTACCGCCCCCGCCGCCGAGCACCACGATCAGGGCCGCGACGAGCCCGATGATCAGGAGCACCCCGCCGATCGCGTAGACGACGGGCTTACCCAGCCAGGACGACTCCTCCTCGCCCTCCTCGTCGTCGTCCCGGCTGACGATGGCGTGGCGCGGACCGTCGCTCTCCCGGGCGGAGCTGCGCTCCGCGGCGTCGTCACGGGACCGGTCACGGGCACCGTCGTCGAACTCGTCGGAGCCCGTGCGCGCCATCCCGGTGACCACCTGGGTGGCGTCCTCCGGCGCGCGGGCGGCGGGCTGCTGGCCGGCGGCCCGCAGCTCCGTGACGTCGATCGCGTCGGTGACCGGGTCCCTCGACGCCTCGTGGGCCACCGCTGCCGCGGCCTCCTGCGCCCGCCGGCGCGCTGCCCGGCCCTCGCGGGTGGGCGGGACCACCGCGGTGACCTCGGCCGCCGCTTCCGGCTCGACCGCACCGTCGTCGTCGCGGCGGTGCCGGCGGCCACCGCTGCGCAGCGCCGCCATGACCGTGGTGTCGTCCCGCTCGGCCGAGTGGGTCGGCCACGCGGGCTGCGGCTGCTCCCCCAGCGGGTGGTACTCGATGTGGTGCTCGGCGGGCCGCCCCTCGGCCGCTGCGGCGTCGGCGCCGCGCCCGTCACCCGGGAGCCCCTTCCCCGTGGGCCCCGAGTGTCCGTTCGCGTAACCGTTCGCAGCGCCGTTTCCAGCGCCGTTTCCAGTGCCGGTTCCAGTGCCGTTGATCGCACCGTGCGCCGCGCCGATGGCGCCGCCGTTCGCGGCGGGACCGTCGGCGGGCCGCAGCGGCGGCGGTGGCACCGACCGGTGGACGGCGTGTGCCCTGGCCTCCGCCTCTGCGGCGGCGGCTGCCTCCTCGGCGGCCCGGGCAGCGGCATCGGCCGCGGCCTCGGCCTCCTCGGCCGCCCGCGCGGCGGCCTTGATGGCCGCGGCGGCCCGGCTCGCGGCGTCCGCGGCGGCCGCTTCCGCGGCATCGGCCGCGGCCTGCGCGGCGAGCCGGCGGCGGGTGTACCAGTCGAGATCGATCGGGCCGGGACTGAAGCCGGGCCCGGCTGAGGTGTGGCCGGGCGGCGGGCCGCCGTCGGGCCGGATGTCGTGGTGGCTCTCGGGACGGCCGGTGGCCGGGCCACCGTCGAAACCGCTCTCGAGGTCGTCGCCGAGACCGTGGTTGTGACCGGTGTCGGGACCGTTGCCGACTGCGCCGACTCCCTCGTCGACGCCGTGGTCGACCCTGTGGCCGACGCTGTGGTCGACGCTGCCGGCGACGTCGTCGTCGACGGCGGCGTCGTGGCCGATGGACACGTCCGGACGCTCCTCCGTGATGACCGGTTCAGAGGAGGGTGTACCGCGTACGGCGCGCCGACCGCTGAGCTGTTCGTCGTCCATCGCGTTCCCCCCTCGAGACCGGGTGATCGGATCGCTCTGTCATCGGGTTCAACGAGACACCTGCGACAACGGCGCAGATACTGCCCGATTGGCCTACATGACTGTGCGCGCCATCACAGGGTTCATGCACTCTGCGTATCCGACTCGTCACACTCCCGGGTAGTCAGGTCAGCGCTCTTCCCCGACCGAGGGTCAGCGCACTCGACGCCACGCGCACGAGATCTGCACGGGACGCGGTCCCCGGCCCCAAGCCTAGGTCGACAGCCGAGTCGAACACGCTCTGGTACCGGGCCGCCGCGGCCACCGCCGCGTCGAGGAACCACGGCCGGGGCACGAGCCGGGCGAGCAGCGCGGTGTGCCGGTGGTGCCGGCCGAACGCCGCCTTCATCGCGGCGCGGTGCGCGGCACCGGCTCCCGCGCCGTGCAGCGCGGCCTCACCGGCCAGCGCACCGGAGGCGACGGCGTCGTAGATCCCCTCGCCGGTCAGCGGGTTCACCAGCGACGCGGCGTCCCCGGCGAGCAGGACCCGCCCGTCGGGGTGCCAGCGCGGACCGGTGGACAGCGGCAGCTGGTGGCCGCGCACCGTGCCCGGGTCCGGCTGGTGGTCGGGAAGCAGACGGGCCAGCTCGGCCAGCAGGTCGGCCCGGGAGCCGCCGGCGCGGCGACCGAACACCCCGAACCCGACGTTGGAACGACCATCGGGCAGCGGGAACGCCCACGCGTAAGCCGGTCTGGAGCCGCGGGTGAACTCGATCACCAGCGCTTCCGGGTCGACGACGCCCTGCGCGTAGCCGCGCACCGCCACCGCGACCGTCGTCGCCGGGCTGGGCGGGGCGCCGAGCAACCTGCGGATCGTCGAGTTCGCCCCGTCGGCGCCGATGACCACCCGCGCGGACCACCGGTCGTCGAGCACGACGCGATCGGCCAGGACCTGCATCGACCGCACCCGATGCTGCACCAGCCGGGCCCCGGCCCCGGTGGCCGCCGCGACCAGCCGCGCGTCGAACTCCGCCCGCGGCACCACCCGGTTCGGCCGGGCGCAGCGCCGGGCCACGACCCGCCCACCCGGGCTGGTCAGCCGCATCCCCGGCACCGGCGGACCGGCCCAGTCCGCCACGGGCACACCGAGCCGCCCGATCAGCTCCAGCACGTGCGCCGAGATGCCGTCCCCGCACGTCTTGTCCCGCGGGAACGCCGCGGCGTCGAGCAGCAGCACCTCCGCATCGGGACGCAGCGCCAGCACGCGCAGGGCCGCGGCGGATCCGGCCGGGCCCGCTCCGACGATCGCGACGTCGGCCGGGCGATCCGTACCTGCCTCCTGCACCCGTCCGGTCTACCTCACGACCGCGGCGGGCGACGCAGCCCCTCCCGGTGGCCGCTCGCCCGGAACCGGGCGTAGTCGGGTGGCACCGGCAGGTCGAACCGGTCGCACAGCGCCGCCACGTCGTGCCAGTCGTCGACGTCGACGCGGTAACCGGTGTGGAACTGCACCAGCCACTGCGGCGCGATGCAGCGCACCGCGCGGCCGGCGATCGTCCCGGCGGCCCCGGTCAGCGCCGCCGCCGGGTACACCTCGGTGGGCCCGTACCAGCCGTTGCCGTGCTCGTCGAGCTCCACGACGTGCACGTCCACGGCCCGGCCGCGCGGATCGCCGAGCACGATGTTCTCCGCGCGGGCGCCCGGGCGAGCCGCGTATCCGCGTTCGGCCAGCGCCACGACCAGCCCGGCCGCGTGCTCGACCGGCACCACGACGTCGACGTCGCCGTGCTGGCGGGTCTGCGCCCCCAGCAGAGCGTCCACGGCCCACCCGCCGTTCAGCCACAGCGGCGCACCGGTGTCGGCGGCCACGTCGAGCAGCTCCAGCACGTCGTCCGCCGACGTGGTGGCCAGCGGCGCCACCAGCGCCGGGCGGGCCCGCTCCCCCTCGTCGGCCATCGCCGAGAGGTAGACGCGCATCGACCGGCGGGCCAGCCGCGACGCCGCCTCCCCATCACCGGCGCGGACGGCCGCGAGCAGATCGACGTGCAGGTCCAGCGCCTTGACGAGCAGCTCCGGCCGCCCGCCCGCGGTGGTCAGCCGGTGCGAGATCAGCCCCGTGACGACGTCGCGGACAGCCTCGTGGCAGACCTGCAGCATCTCGTCGCCGCTCGCCCGCGCCATCACGCGGTGGAACGCGACGTCGGCGACGGCGAACGCCGCGGGACCCTCGGGCACGGCCGCGGCCATCGCCGCGAGCGCCTCGTCCAGCTCGGCCAGGTCGGCGGGACTCGCCCGCCGCGCCGCCAACTGGTACGCCCAGCCCTCCAGCAGGATGCGGAACCGGACGAGATCGGCCAGCCCGAGCGTCTCCATCGCGGCGAGCCGGGCGATGGCGCGCCGCAGCGCGGTGGTGCTGAACGGCAGGATCTCGACCTCGTCGGGCTCGCCCGGCACGAGCCGGATCAGCCCGCTGTCCTCGAGCACGCGCACCGCCGAGCGCAGCAGTGCGACGTCCATGCCGAACCGGGCGGCGAGCCCCGGACCGACCGTCAGCCGGTCTCCCGGTCCCAGCCGTCCGCTGCGCACCCGCTCCTCGATCTCGGCGGCGATCCGACGTTCGTCCGGCGCATCCCCCCGCATGCCCACTCCCCGATCGTGGTGGCGACAAGGGTAGCCACCCCCGATCGCCGGACAACCGCTATCCGCGGCCGATGAGCGGCATCGTCGTGGCCATGACGGTCATGAACTGCACGTTCGCCTCGAGCGGCAGCCCGGCCATGTAGAGCACCGCGTCGGCGACGTGCTTGACGTCGAACGTGGGTTCGGCGCGGATGCTGCCGTCGGCCTGCCGGGCGCCGGTGGCGATCCCGGAGGTCATCTCGGTGAGGGCGTTGCCGATGTCGATCTGCCCGCAGGCGATGCCGAACGGTCGCCCGTCCAGCGACAGCGACTTCGTCAGCCCGGTGATCGCGTGCTTGGTCGCGGTGTACGCCGCGCTCAGCGGCCGCGGGGCCTGCGCGGAGATCGAGCCGTTGTTGATGATCCGCCCGCCCTGCGGGTCCTGGGCGCGCATGGCGGCGAACGCCTCCCGTGCGCACAGGAACGACCCGGTCAGGTTCGTCGCGACCGCCGCCTGCCACTCGGCGACGTCGATCTCGTCGACCGTCCCGACCGGGCCGAACGTGCCCGCGTTGTTGAACAGCAGATCGACTCGACCCCAGCGCACCTTGACGGCGCGGAACAGCTCTGCGACCGACTGCGGGTCGGTGACGTCGGTCGGCACGACGAGCGCGTCGGGGTGGCCCTGCGCGGTCTCCTCGAGCGGGGCCGCGCGGCGGCCGGACAGCGCGACGCGGTATCCCGCGCCCAGCAGCGCCCGCGCCACCGCGCGACCGATTCCCGAACCCGCACCCGTGACCACCGCAACGCCGCCCGTCATGGTGGTCAGTGTCGCCGATCGCGGGCCATGGTCAGGCGATCACCCCTTCGCGCAGTGCCAGCACGAGCAGCGCGGTGCGGTCGGGGACGCCGAGGGTGCGGGCCAGCCGCCGGATGCTGGTGGCGACCGTGCGCTCCGGGACGCCGAGTTCGGCGGCGATCCGGGCATCGTCGTAGCCGTCGGCGGCGAGCTGCAGGTACTCCTGCTCGCGGGCCGTCAGCATGCGGGTGACGCCGTGCGGGCTGCGCAGCCGGCGGCGCCGCCCGGCCGGGCGGCCGATGGTGTCGTCCAGCGGTTTGCGCGGGGAGGGCACGCTGACCTGCGTGAACTCCTGCCGCGCGGCTTCGGCGACGGTGCGCAGGGCGCACGGCCACGGGGTGTGCCGGGCGCCGGTGCCGCCGTGCGTGCAGGCGGTGCAGTTGCGATCGGCGTCGGGCACGTGGTCGACGAGCATCTGGAACCACACCTCGACCATCGGGGCCAGCGCGGCGGCGGCCGCCGCCTCGGGCGACTGCGGTTCTGCGGGGTGGGTGGTGGCGATCGACTCGACGGACATGCTGGCCGGCCTCACTTCACCGTGATGCGGACGGAGTCGACGGCGGGGGTCTGGTTGGCGCGCTGCATCATCGGGATGCGGTGCGACCCGTCACCGGCCCACGAGGTGCACTGCACGACACCGGCCTCGTCGATGCCGGGGACCTCGATCTCGACGGTGTCGACGCCGGCGCCGCCCTTGTTGTCCTGGGTGGCGAGGAAGAACTCCGGGTCGGGCGCCGAGTCGGGCGCCTCGTCCAGCGACGGGAGCACGCGGCAGGCGGTGTGGAAGTGGCCGCGCTGGATGCCGTTGTCGTCCAGGAACGAGCTCTCCAGGTAGTAGCCGCCGGCCGCGGCGCCGAGGAACCGGTCACGCACGAGGTTGCGGGTGGAGACCTTCAGCGTGAACGACTCGCCGACCTTCACCTCGGTCGGAGCCTCGGTGATCAGCAGCGACGGGCTCTTGTCGGCCGCGGCGACCTCACCGAACGCGGTGTCGACGCAGGCCGGGGAGACCTGGAAACCGGTGTGCGGGGGCAGGTCGCTCGTGGAGCAGTCGCGGCCGAGGACGTCGAGGCCGTTGTTGTTGTTGCCGTTGCCGCTGCCGTTGTTGTTGCCGTTGCCGTTGTTGTTGCCGGCGTTCTGGTTTCCGCGGTCCTTGCCCCGGTCGCCGTTGTTCCGGTCGGGCCGATCGCCGTTCCGATCACCGCTGCGGTCACCGTCTGTGCGGTCACCGTTGCCGCGCCCGTTGTTCCGGCCGGTCGCCGCCTCCGCGTCGTCGCCGGTCTCCTCACCGTCGGTCTGGTCGGCGTCGGTGTCGGTGCTGCCGGCGGCGGAGCCGTGGCCGGCGTGACCGCCGCTCACGGAGTAGCCGGCGGCGGCGGAGCGGTCGCTGCGCGGGGAGGCGTCTGCGGTGCCGCACGCGGCCGTCACGAGGGCCGCGGCCAGGACCGTCGCGGCGACGGCGACGATGCGCCGCCCGGACCGCTGGCGCGCGATCGCCCGGGCGAGGTCGGTCCGGTCGGGGCCGAGACCGGGAGTGGTGTCGGGGTTCGTGTCAGGAATCGGACGGTCAGGCTTGTCGGACATGGTCGGTTTCCGATCGGGGTCGGGAACGGCCGGTGGACGGTCGACCACCGGTGGCCGGCGCGGTTCGCGGGGAGCGGCTGCGGGGAGCAGGGGCGCCGGCCGGGACTGGTCGGGGCTCGGTCGGGGATCGGTGTTCGGTCGGGATCCGATTCGGTCGGGGACGGGGACTAGCGACGGACCGCGGCGTGCCGGGGCCCGGTGCTCTCGACGGTCGACGCACGCCGGTGCGCGCGGTGGGGACCGGTGGTCTCGCCGGGCGGGGTGACGCGGGGGAAGCGGTGGGGCCCGGTGTTCGAGACGGCCGTTGCGGTGTGGGCAGTTGCGCTGTGGGTGGTGGCAGTGTGGGTGGTGGCGGTGTGGGTGGAGGCGGCGTCCTGCACCTCGTGGTCGAGCACGGCGGTGGCACCGTGCCGGGCCGCGGTGCGGGTGGCCCGTCCGGCGGGCTCGGTGATCACCGCGTGGGCGCCGGTGCGAGCCCCGG
>Ga0065720_1019251_pt1 | contig 31221 bp, 26 predicted proteins | sample Thericmetagenome_FD_59107 | JGI IMG/M metagenome (GOLD analysis project Ga0065720, IMG submission 59107) | Thermophilic microbial communities from the Joint Bioenergy Institute, California, USA of rice/straw/compost enrichment - eDNA_2 v2... | ecosystem: Engineered > Solid waste > Grass >... | reverse complement strand
CCCCCCCTTCCCGCAGTTTCAGACAAAAGGAAGCATGTTCCCCATTCGGGAACCAATCCCGCGCCGGAACAGACAAGCAGACGATGCAAGACTTACCACACCGTCCACACCGTTTACACGTGGGTCAGTAGGACGGTGCGGGTGGTGGGCGGTGGTACCCGTCTTGCTATCTTAAGTTCCAGACTCTTGAGTTAAAGCTAACTGACTTACTGGTAGGTGTGAGGTTTAGCGAGTTTGACTTCACGAACGTGTTTTGATGGAAAAGGCAAAATCAACAAATTAAGTAAATAATTAACTTTAGACATGGGCAATTTTTCAAGTCGGCCCATCTTGTTCGATGCAAAACACTATCCTCGATTGAGACGTCTCATTCCACATACCAGACCGGACAAAGCAGCCCTCAAAGCTTCTGGAAATAGCATCCCTCAAAGGCGCGAAACCGATGCGACATCGACCAACTCGGCAAAGGAGGTCCATACAAGCTCCCAAGGTTCTTTTTGAACACCAAAGCTCAAACAAGCAAGCACTTACCAATTCGCCAACCTTAACCTCCACTCCACTTTGCCCACCTCAGATCTTGCGTTTTTACCCTCGAATTAGAGCCAAGCTTGAATAGCAAGCTTTTCCAGTGATGATTGGGTTATCGAGATCTAAGGTTCGCGGTTCGGACTTACGAGCTGCGTCTCCTAAACCATAGACTGGGTGAACTAGAAGAGGAACTCTCATTCCCGTCCATATTACGACATGGCATCCCGTCACAACTTCTACGTCTTCCTTTTGGCTATTGACGGTATCATCTTCCACCCGGACTCAATTCTTGAGCAGAATATTTTAATACGGAGAGAAATGTCCGCAATCCATCCCCGACAAGTCCCCCATGATACGAGGGGAACTCAGTCGACGATGTGCCCGGATACCAGGCTTCTTGCACAAAAGAGATCAATATCAGCACATCTTCGGCACAACCACAGCCATCAAAGCCCAATTTCCATCTACAAGTAGGTGGGAAAAGGGCGCGACTGAATTGCAATTTGACATCCGTGCTTGTTTTGAGATGAAAGTCTCAGAGACGAGACCGAAGAAGGGGTTGCAGCTGGATAGAGGGAAGTTCAACAGTGCACTTCACTACACATGTGAAAATCAGTAAAAAAGCAAAGGGGACCAGGCAACCATAAACCATCGCGTGTATTTGCTGTCAGCAATTAGGTAGGTATGCACATCATGTGCAAGCAGGCATCTAGGTAGTTGTAGGTTTCGTCGTCGTCTCTCGTGGGGAAAAAAAAATCGCATGTCAGGACATATTTTTGACGTTTCGTTCCGGAGAACCGCTCTCGTGTTCATACGTTTAGATCGTATACAAAAATTTCTCCCAACGGAGTTTGTGAGCGTCCCATATCTTCATCAACGGCAATAGTGTCATCATTAGGAAGGTATATCGGACAGGGAACCAAGGAACAAATGAAACCAAGAAAAAAGTAAAAATAGGGAAGAGAAGCCGCGTCGCAGCCTTGACCGCGAGAGTGCAAGTAGCGTTTTCACAGTTCGGCGTGCTCGACGGTGGCTGTCGTGATAGGCTTGACACTCCCGCCAAGCGCCTGGTCGAGGTTTTTGAAGAAGTCGTCGAGTTGTGCGCCCAGTAGATAAGCAATGCCAACCTGTGCGGATTACGTCAGCAAGAATCCACATTCTGGGACGGAAAAAAGTGGCTGCGAATGTCTGAGCGTAAAAAGGAGGTCTAGGAGAGAGAGAGCAGCAAAAAAAAAGGCACTAATCATACCGATAAAACAGTCATGACACCAATAGCGCCAAAGACGGACAGAGCCAGGTAGAAAGTCTCCCAGGCGTCCATGCCGTTGATCTTTTCGGCGGCGATCTTGTTGGGGTCTTGGCTAGGGAAGAGAGTCTCGATGAATTGCTCGATCTGGGGTGTATTAGTTTCTTACTGAGCTCAGCTACCAAATGGAAAAAGGACACTTGCCTTCCCGCACTGCGCGCTGATGGCCAAGAAATGCGGATCCCGAGGGTCGTTCTTTTTGTGTATTCTCCTGGCATAGCGACGGAAGACTTCGCATACAACGCGCAGATTCTGTGTCGACTCGATCATCAAGCGGCAAGCGTCGCCCTTGGTGATCTTGACATTCCGCTCGAAAATGGCCGGGTTGCGGAAGACCAGCTCGAGTGTAGCAATAGCCATGCTTTGGGGGATCGCGACGAAGTTGAACACACTCTGGTCGCGGATGTGGGCCATGTAGAAGAGGCACTCCTCGGCGTGCTTAAGAGCATTCAGAACCATCTCGGAGCTGCAGTGCAACGCCTTCTCACGATTCTTGGGGTCGAACAGGTCGTCCCACTTGTCAACATACTTGCTCCAAATCTCTTTCGGCCAGAACCGGCGCTTGTCGAGCCAGTCCTCGTGAACATCACGGATGATGTTGGTCTTCTGCAGGAACTGACCCATGCTCTCGGTCAGCTCGGGGCGGTCCATCAGTTTGGGAGTGGCCAACCCGCTCTTGACGAACAGCCTTGTCAAGCCCTCGCCCACAAGACCAGCCACGTAGTGGCAGTACAGCTCATAATCGGGGACCGTCATGACGCCGTTGATATTGTGCTCGGCGTTGAGTGCGTAGTCGGCCATACCGTCGCCCATTTTCTTGGTGATGTCCTTGATAATCTCGTAGTACTCTGGTTTGATCTTCTTCAGCTCCGTAATGACGACGTCGAAGTGCACCAGGAGTTCCCGGTCCTTTTCGTTCGGGCCATTCTCGTGGAACGTCCAGCCATCCTGCTCAATGATGTCGTGGAAGCTGCGCAGCAGCGGCTCCTTTTTCTTAACGTCGATGGTCATGTCATCCTCAATGGTGTCCAGGCCGCGCAATACCAGATAGAATAGGCATACTGGCATCAGCAGCTCAGGGTTGAGTTCTTGGATGACGGCAGCGAATGACCGCGACGTCTTGTTCAGGTAGTAGAAACATTGCTTCTGGGTTTCACTCTCCTTGGAAGGGTCGCGAGCATGGACAGGCTGGTGCCAGACCTTCCTGCAGACGTATTAGCATCGCGAAAGAATTTTGGAAAGTGAAGGCGAGGAGACGAACCATTGGATGATATTCCTCAGCTCATTGGGGTGGAGGAGGAAGTAGACGAGCTGCTTAGCGGCCACCATTTTCGGTTGCTGGTCTCTCCCTGCTGTTAAGGGAGACCTCGGCGTAGAAACTGCCTTTCAGAGAGGGTATAAGGGCAATTGGGGAAGCACGGGCGCACCGATCGAGGGAGCTGGGATCGTCTTCGAGGGGTATGGTCTGGTTGGTCGTTGGGTCGCGGCCACGCGTTGAAACGGGTGGGGAGCACTGTTCTCGAGAATCTGGGCGCGGCTGGTTGACTCAACACTCAACACCCGCCCGAGATCGAGGCAATTGGCGCAACTAGCTGGCGGCTTGGAGTCTCCAGACGACGAGCGACGGTCAGACGGTGGATGATGAGGCTGCGGAGAAGGGGGTAGGTATTGAGAGGCTGGAGTTGATCGGGCCCAGAAGAAGGGTCCCCGGCTCCACTGCTAAATTGTCGTTCTCCAGAAATCTGGGCGGAAAAATGAAGTTGATCCCTGGTCCTAGCCGCAAATGGGAGCCCATCCAAGCTGAGTTTGCCCCACTTTACCCCTGGTTTTTTGTTCAAAAATGACCTCTTATTGGCCAGTTTGGAGAGTTTGTGGCGGTCCTCCCGCCGCACGGCTGGCTTGTGGCTCCTCTTGCGCCTTCACCACCGTGGCCGCTGCAGAACGCGACAAGTTGTCAACACTTTTTGTCACTGACATGGCGGTCAACGTCAAGAAGTCCATGACCAGCATGTAAATCGTAGGGTTGTACAGGAAGTGTTGTTGGGACGCAATGTCCTCCTACGCTACACATATTGAGCCGCACTCTTCGCTCAACAACCCAATGGTGATGTGCTTTGATATCTGTCATACCAAGAATGAAATTGTGGACTTTGTGAAGCCCAAATCACGTTTTTGTTTTGTGTGTGCCCCCGCAGACTCGAAGCCGGGACGGAGGTCCGTCAACCTCCCGATCTGGACCACGGAGCTGGACAGCGCCGTTACATCCCGACGATGCCAGAGCGGGCAAGTCGATAGGTCAGCATGTTAGGCAGATAACCCGCTTCACCGGCTGCAGGAAGCATCGATTGGTGAACATGTTGTTCTGGGTTGAAACTTGACGCAAGGTGGTAAGGTCACCGGGGAGACAAACGCAACGACCTGGACAAGAAGTTGTAGGTCGGATGTGCCGGCCATGTGACTACGCCATCATGTTAACTTATCCGCCAAACATACCCGAGTTTTTCTGTCACAGCATCTTTCTTAAATCCGAGCTTTCACCCGGACTTCCTACCTGACATTCAGTCAATTCGTGGGCATTATGGCAGGCGACGCAGACGGCACCAAGAAGAACCGCTTCCTGATTTGGGGCGGCAATGGCTGGATTGCTGGACATCTTAAAACCCTGCTGGAACAGCAGGGAAAGGAGGTTTACGCGACGACTGTCCGCATGGAAAACCGCGAAGAGGTGCTGGCGGAACTCAAGCGCATCCAGCCAACCCACGTCCTGAACGCGGCTGGATGCACGGGGCGGCCGAATGTCGACTGGTGCGAGGACAACAAGGAGGCCACCATGCGGTCGAATGTCATTGGCACACTGAACCTGGCCGACTGCTGCTGGCTGCTCAACATCCACTGCACGGTCTTTGCCACAGGATGCATTTATCAGTACGATGAGGCGCATCCTTGGGATGGGCCTGGCTTTAAGGAAACCGACCCGCCCAACTTTGCAGGGAGCTTCTACTCGATGACCAAGGCGCACGTGGAGGAGGTACGCTGCAACTGACGCCTCTCAGAGTGAGTGGAAGCTAACAGCATACAGATACTTAAACAATACAGCAACTGCTTGATCCTGCGGCTCCGCATGCCCGTCTCGGACGACTTACACCCGCGCAACTTCGTGACCAAAATCACCAAGTACGAGTATGTGGTCGACATCCCAAACAGCAACACAATCTTGACAGACCTGCTGCCGGCGTCGATTTTGCTCGCTGAGCATGGCGAGACGGGCGTGTACAACTTCACCAACCCCGGGGCCATCTCGCACAACGAGGTGCTCACGCTATTCCGTGAGATCGTGCGGCCGTCGTTTACCTGGAAAAATTTCAGTCTGGAGGAGCAGGCCAAGGTGCTTAAGGCTGGACGTAGCAACTGCAAGCTGGACACGACGAAGCTGGAGACGAAGCTGAAGGAGTACGGGTATGAAGTGCCGGAGGTACATGAGGCTTATCGGAGGTGCTTTGAGCGCATGAAAGCTGCGGGGATCGAGTAAGCTCGTCGGCGGAGGTTTGTGGGCAAGAAGATGGGAAGTAAGGTTCAAAATTGCTGTCTTGATCTTTCGTTAGCTTCTAGAACCTAATATCATACTCCAAGCTTCAGCAGGATCGTAGAAAAAATAAAGATTGGAGAAAGCAGATGGGTATTGTCGGCCTCTATTCACGGCTCTCACATGCAAAAAAGTGTGGAATTCTGTGTGAGGTGGCTGCGGGATGATGCAACCCCGCCGGTCTTGAGAGGGCCCAGCTCCCCAGACCGCGCCGCAGCGCCCCTCGCTGGCAGTGGGCTGCCGGCGTCCGGCCAATCCCGTGCCTGCAGCCTTGCTGGGATGGGGCCTGTTTTTGCTTGGGCCTTTTTGGTTTTTGGCATCCACTTGGGCCTTGAGCCATCCATGCAGCCTTGCCCTCGAGTAAGTCTAGGACGGGCGGTCGGAAATCGCGAAAGACAACGACGAACCACCTTAGCGAGGACTCGTCTGCCGTTTGCGCAATAAAACAATTAATTAATACCAACAACGCCCTACGATTGTCAGGCAAACTCGACATCGCCCCAGCATCCGGACCTTGCCTGAACCCATTCACACCGACGAATTGCCTTTTTCGATCGACACCATCGATCAAGGCACTGCCTCAGCCACGTGCGCGTCTTATCGCTGTCAGGAAATTTTCCTTTGCCCGGGTAGTCATCATACAACAACGCGGTACCCCGTTACTCATACGTGCACCTCACCTTCGGTCAGTCAGTCGGTTTCATTTATCGCCCAAGGCATCGACCGCTTTTACTGTGCGCGAGAGGCCGTGAAGCAGAGCCTGACCCAACCGACTTTTTCAACCAGACACCGACTTCTCTCCCTATCTTCCGTTTGCAACCCGTACTCCCTCGCGGTCGAGAGCAGCCTTCACCATGGTAGCTGATACGACCTACTACGATATCCTCGGCGTCCCGCCGACAGCCACAGATCTCGAGATCAAGAAGGCGTACCGCAAGCTCGCCATCAAGCACCATCCTGGTTAGTCGCATTACTCTCGTATGCTTCTCAGTCAGTTTGCAATCCGTAGCACTGACCGACTTGTTACCCCGCGCCAGACAAGAACCCCAATGATCCCGACGCCCACCGGCGGTTTCAAGAAATCGGTGAAGCCTACCAGGTGCTGTCTAACGAGGAGCTGCGCAAGCAATACGACAAATATGGTAAAGAATCTGCCCGCCCGTCCGAGGGTTTCGTCGACCCCGCCGAGTTCTTCTCCATGATCTTTGGCGGAGAGGCGTTCATGGACTGGATCGGCGAGATTAGCCTCATGAAAGACCTCACGGCGACTCTCAACATCACTATGGATGGTGCTGAGGAAAACGAGGAGGCTGCTGCAGCCGCCGCAGCTGCGGCCGCAACAACAGGCGAGGCTGATGCATCGGGCGAGAAAAAGCCTGCAGCGCCCAAGGTCGTGATTGAGGATGAGACCGGCGAGAAGGTTGCTAGCGACGGTCCGACACCCCAGGGCTCCGGCGCAGCAACCCCCGGCGGCAGCTGGTCGACCCAGATTCCCATTCGCCCGGCTCTCATGGATAAGTCCTCGGAGGAGCCCGCAGCGCACGCCGCTCAGGAGGATGTTAGCAAGCGCAAAGAAAAGGACAAGAAGTCGAAGGGTGCTCTGAGCAAGGAGCAGCGAGAGAAGCTGGAGCAGTACGAGAAGGAGCGCGCTGAGGCCAGGCAGAAGCGCGTCAAGATGCTGACTGAAAAGTTGATCGATCGACTCTCGATCCTTACTGAGGCGGAGCCGGTCACTAAGGAGGTCAAGGAGGCTTTCAAGGAAAAGATCAAGCTGGAGGTTGAGGAGCTCAAGATGAACTCGTTCGGCGTGGACATCCTGCATGCGATCGGCCAGGTTTACGTCACGAAGGGCACTACCCTGCTGCGCAGCCAGAAGTTCTTCGGTGTTGGTGGCTTCTTTGCGCGCATGAAGGAGAAGGGCACTGTGGTCAAGGATACCTGGAACACGATCAGCAGCGCCATTGACGCCCAGGCTACCATGGAGGAGATGGCTCGCCTGGAGGCCCAGGGCGGCGAGGACTGGACCGAGGAGAAGAGGGTTGAGTACGAGCAGCGCGTCACTGGCAAGATCCTGACTGCTGCCTGGCGCGGCTCCAAGTTTGAAATCCAGAGCGTCCTGCGCGAGGTCTGCGATGCCGTCCTTTACGATAAGAAGGTGCCGCTAGCCAAGCGCCTGCAGCGTGCCGAAGCGCTGGTTATTGTTGGGCAGATTTGCTCAGAGGTGAGTCTGTTCCTCATGCTTTTCCGTTGCCCATCAAGTAGCTAACACATCCCAGGCCAAGCGCACTCCCGAAGAAGAGGGCGGCGAGTACATGGTGTTCGAGCAGCTCGTAGCCGAGGCTGCCATGAAGAAGGAGAAGGAGTCCAAGAAGAAGGGCAAAGACAAGGAGAAGGACAAGCGCAAGAGCACCGACCAGAACAGCAACCATTCCGGCGCCAAGTTCGGCGATAAGGCCTGGACTGCGGCCGCTGAGGCTGTGGCTAACGATGCGCCTAATGTCCCCAAGTCCGGGGCATGAATTGTGTCTGAGAATACGGGGCATGAATTGCGTCTGAGCCGTGGTGCTTGGATGGGTTGGGAGTAGGGGCGTAGGTGTGTTGAAATATCTTTTCGACGTGAGCGTCTGTGGGCGGATGTGGGCAGTGAGACAGGCAGTTGCATACATACCCCCTGGTAATCTCTTCTCTTATCTTTTCTTCATTGGTGTGCACGACACAGTCAACACCCTTCTCTCGAGACCCGTTGTTGCTTGATGTAGAGGGTTCTGTATACTTATGGTATGGGTTGGCTGGATTGATGTTCGGGTTTATAATTGATTCCCCCCGAGAGGAAAAGGGACGAAAGTTTAAATCATCTGGACGCCTTGCATCACCTATCTGGTCAGTCTAATTGGGTATGTCGCCTGTGGTATGCTTGGAGATTCCTCTTGTTCAGCTAGTCCGCGGTCAGTAGATTGAGAGGTCTCTTGGGATTAACGAGCCTAAGTTGTAGAAGGCAGGTCCTCTGGCATCCTATTAAGTACCATGCTCTCGCCTATAGTCTCTCTGCAAAAGAGAAGTGGTATATTGGTCTTAGCCGCCTTTTTGTTGACCTAAGATTAACATAGACTACAGAGCATAGCGTAGAAAGCAGAACCAATCTATTAACATCTACAAACTCTCAAACCTAAATATTTTTCACCTTCCCCCATCGCCAACAATAATTCCCAGGATCCAACAATTCACGCCGAAGAAGCCAAGTGACGCTAGCCACAACCCAGGTAAAAACGAGCTCTTCCCCAGAAACTCCAGTTCATATCCTTGTTGCAGCCAAACTGCTTGCGCGGCCACCCACAACACTGCGGCGGTGATCCCCAGCTTCGGGTTTTTCAAAAAGGTCGAACGAGGTAGGTACAGTGGCAACAGGACCATGTACCACAAAAAGTACTGTGAGGTGCAGACCTTATTGAAGGTAACGAAGGCGAAGGTCTGGGCGAGCATGGCGGTCGGCAGGTGGGATTTGGCCAGGGTAAGGGGAATGAAGATGCAGGAGAGGGTTATTTGAGGGATGAAGGCCAAGGATTCTGGTTTAAGGCTTGCGGAGGAAGGTGGGAGGGAAGATGACAGGTAGAGTTGCGTGTTGTAGGGGCTGAAGTTGTGACGGTGGTCGAGACGAGTTAGATGGTGGAGGTAGGTATGCTGGAGGAAGGGGAAGCCGTAGCTAGGTGTTGTTAGAATCGCGGATCGGGGTTGCGGGGATGTGAAGGGGAGACTTACAGTGTGTACATGACGGCGTTGAGAGCGAGAAAGGTCGCGAGACTGACCACACCTAGCAAGACTCTCTCCGGAGTAACGAACCCAATGGCCTTCCCAACCCATGATGTCTTCTTAGTGGTTTCCCCCATTCTCTCCCGATCCATCCACCACACTACCGCAAAAGCGTAGATGAACGGATAAATCTTGAAATGCACTCCCAACCCTAACAACACACCTGCCACCACAACCCTTTTCTCTACCACAGTCGTCACTAGCGCCATCACCAACACCCCCAACAACCCCTCCGAGCTACCCCTCGTACTAATTGTCGCAACCATCGGATTCAACAGCCACACAGCAGCATACTTCCTTGCCTTAACCCCATCCATCCCGCCCTCACGCATCAACACCCTCTCGAGCAACCACCCCGCTGCCAAATCCGCAGCCGCAAATAGAATTTTCCCAAAGCTAAACATTGCCACATCCACAACCTTCCCAAACCCCATGTTGTTATACGCCGTCGGTAGCAAAAGCCATGCCAAGAGGGGCGTGTAGCGGTAGGTTTCGCGCTCGTAGGGACCTAGAGCAGAGGGCCCGTGGGCCACGAAACGGGCTGCGTCGGTGAAGACCAGATAGTCGATGTCTGTGTATTTGAGGGGGGAGTGCGCATCCTGGTAGAGGCCGTAGAGGAGGAGGATGAGGCGCAGGAGGAGAGAGGAGAGGTAGAGGGGATAGCGGGGGGTCAGGAACCTGGTAAGGAGAGAGAGGGTCGTAGGTTTTGATGGTGTTTTGGAGGCCATTTTGTGTCCTAAAATTGAGGCTGTAGTGAAGTTTGAGAGTTATGGGGTTGGTTGATGATGTTTGAAGTCAACCTCGTGTCGATGAGGTTGGTTGTTGCGCTGTGTCCTAAGGTGAGTGCGGTTAACTCATGAGCACAGTTTCAGCATGGTCTAAATCTGACAACAGACTAGGGTTTTGCACAACTCAACGTGCAAAATTCTCAGGAAATCCTTAGTTCATCAATTGATCTGGATATCCTTGTGGTTTTCACGGACATCTGATGATTGCATGTTGATGATGTGGATGTTGAGGTGTTGTTTTTAGTGAAACCCCTGACCAACGACCAAGGCTTCAAGGTCTCGAACCCCCTGTTAGGACCCATGTTGTCTCCACAGCATTCGATCCTCGACGTTCATTCGTCCGTTTTCATTTTGCAGACTTCATTTTATCCAACATCTCAATTGAGCTTCACCATTTAAAGTGTACAATACTCAGTTCCAGTTTTGTATAATTCTCTGAATTTTCAACATGTCTGGGGTCAAGCGCGACTGGAGTGGTAAACTAAAGAGGGACGGGCCCAAGCCGGCTCACCCTGCGCCGGCAAGAAATGCATTCACGCCCATGTTCGAACGGCTTCGTGATGAACTCGATGAGCACCATGATCGCCGCGAGCGCATCGTCAAGCTGTCTCGTGATATTACAGCCCTGAGCAAGAAAATGTGAGCTACTTATAAGATGATACCTTTCATCTGAATCAGCGCTGACTGAGATTAGCATTTTCTCCCTGCAACGGTACGCCCTTCGAATATTTTCAGTTAATTCAAAAGAGCATGGCTGACTCTTTCCCAGGGTACGCAAAATCGAGCCCCAGCTCCCCAAAAACATCCAGGACGAGGTCGATGCCCGCCTAGCAGAAATTGCCAAATTGCTGGCAGCTCTCGCCCCTGAGATCCAAGGTCTCAACCGCTACCGCTACTCCCGGTCTTTGATGTGCCTTGAAGAGCTTGTCGAGGCCCTCACCTTTGCCCACTACCTCAAGACCCAAACTCTCATCCGCTACGAGGACCTATGTGCCACAGTCGAGGATCTCACCCGGCAGGGCATCGCTGCTGTGGCCACGTCCTCAGAGGACCAGGTCATGACGGACGCGGCAGACGGCCCCAAACAGGCCGACGCAACAAAACCCGACCCACCGGCGACCGTCTCCCTGACCCAGGATGACTACCTCTACGGCATTTTCGATCTTACAGGAGAGATGATGCGGTTTGCTACCACGACTCTGGCGCTTACGGGTGTGCTGGCCGGGTCAGAGTCAAGCACTAGTGGTGACGAGCCGCGCACCATCCTTCAAGATATGCACGACTTGGGCAGCTTCTTCGAGATGTTACCTGTAGGGGGGGGCAGTCGGTTTCAGTGGGAGAAGAAGCTGGAGGTGACCAGACAGTCTGTGCAGAAAGTTGAGCGGTTGGGGTATGACTGGATCATACGGGGCAGTGAGAAGCCTAAGGGCTGGGTGCCAGATCTGAGTGCTCTTGATCAGGGTCCTCCCGAAGAAGACGAGTGATTGTGGTGCGGTAAGTTTGTTGCAGCTGTGGCAGAGATGAGGCAATCACGACAAAGCATTCGGCACAAGTGGTTCACTGGTTTTTTTTATATTGTCTACATGCCATGAAAGTGTCAATTGGGCATGTCTACGATAGTTGTCCGGCTTATTGTTAAAAGGCCAGGTTGAGAGAACAGTGTCTGTTTATAAAGGCACTGAGTCATGGGCCCAAAACGGATGTCTATCATCAGAGCGAACTCACCCAAGCCCAGGAGGGAAGCTCTGTTACAAAACGGAAGCTGAGAACCATTGCCCCTCGCATGAAAATCATAAATTGGCCCATCTCAGCCCCGCGAGGCAGATGGAGGGGGAGGGGCAAGGTGGGGCCTTATGCAACCAGTAGTCGCGAGCGATAAGCTTTCTTTCACATCGTGGGCCTTGAGGCAGGGCTGCTTGCCTCAGGCCACCTTGAGTGCGGGGCAACGGTACAGGATCAACCCCCCCGCTGCGACCAAACCGAGTCCCATAATAAAAACACCAAAAGATTTTCTTACCCCGCCAACTTCTCTTGTGCGACCTTCATTGAACCTCCGTCAACCCAGCTCCTTCGCCTGCCGTCCCTGTCCTTTGCTCTTCGTGACAAACTCACATCCAAAATGGGCTTCACCGATCTGACCACCGACGCCGGCCTTGCCGGTAAGTTTTCGTTCCCCTAGAACCCCTCGCGCAATCGTGAATTAGCGCTTGATGACTGACTTTGTTTCAAATCACAGCTCTTGAGAGCTGGGTTCTCACTCGCTCCTACATTGAGGGGTATGCTATTTCCAGCTGTCATCATTTCCTCCCGTTCCATCTTGCCCGATGATGATCACCCCATGGTCCGTGTTGCTGAGCAGCCTCAAGACCTGCAAATGATTAATACAATGCGCACTTCGGTGCAACTCTGACACCCCCGCCTGATGGTTTCGGTTTTATCGGCTTCGCCTGTATTTTTTTGGAGCTTCAATCATGCTAGACAGAGCGCGCTGACAGAAGCCCCCTGATAGCCACTCTGCCTCTCAGGCCGATGTTGCCGTCTACAAAGCCCTCAGCGGCGCTCCTGATGCTGAGAAGTACCCCAACGCTGCTCGTTGGTACAAGCACATCGCCTCGTTTGAGGATGAGTTCGCCACCCTCCCCGGCGATGCCAGCAAGCCCATCAGCGCCTACGGCCCCGAGACCGTCGACGTGACTGTCCAGCCCAAGGAAAATGAGGAGGGCGGTGATGAGGACATCGACCTCTTCGGCAGCGACGAGGAGGAGGATGCTGAGGCTGAGCGTCTCAAGGCCGAGCGCCTGGCTGAGTACAACAGAAAGAAGGCTGCCAAGCCCAAGGTTATTGCCAAGTCGCTTGTCACTCTCGACGTCAAGCCTTGGGGTGCGTTTTCCCCATCCCCCTTTTTCAAAGGGTAGCATGGACTAACTTGACCCAGATGATGAGACTGATCTCGTTGCCATGGAGGCTGCTGTCCGTGGCATTGAGAAGGATGGCCTTGTCTGGGGTGCCAGTAAGCTCGTCCCCGTTGGCTTCGGTGTCAAGAAGCTCCAGATCAACCTCGTCGTTGAGGACGAGAAGGTCTCTCTCGATGAGCTTCAGGAGGAGATCCAGGGGTTCGAGGACTACGTCCAGTCTACCGATATCGCTGCCATGCAGAAGCTCTAAGCAAAGAGTTTCTTTTTGCTTGTTGTCTGTCTGTGTGTAAGCCGCATCGAATCGCAGCGTAGTTAGAAAAAAAATACGCCTGCGTCGGCGGATTGACGAATTTGATCTTGGTGTCCTGGCGAATTTGTATGCTTTGTTTGTGAATGTCGGGTAACGTTGGTCTAAGATCTTCGATGCAGGATTTATTTGGGAGCAGTGGCCGAGAATTCAAAGCGATGGTCTAGGATCAGGGAGCCCTCGAGTGGTACCTTGTCAACATCTGGACTCGACCTCGTTGGCCGCTGGACTCTTGTTGTCTCATCAACCTCAGTGGCTCCGCAGTCCAGAAGTAGCGCTACAAAATCCTCAACCATCGACATGCTACTCTCAGTCATGATTGATATTCATTACTCATTAAACTCTTCTAACTCTTGTGTCATGCTCAAATCTTGGTTCTGCTTCCAGCCCTCGCCCTCTGCTGCCTAATCGCAGTACTGCTAATCTTAGACTCGTAGTTTTCTGTCTTGGTAGGCGTCCCAGCCGCTGACGCCGACACATCCTCGGCCTCAAGCACATCGACCTCAAACACATCCAGGATTTTCCAGCCCTGTTCCTTTCGCTTATCATTCACAGCCTGACCACCGGATCGCGTCTCCCCTGACACCACCAGCGCCCCGATCTCCTCGACCGTAATGGTCGGCCCGAACGGGTCCTGAATCCGCACGCACTGGACCTCGATCGTCCCGTTGCGGAAGGTAGCCCGGAAGTCACCGTCCTGTTCCTGGAATCGGGCGTACCCCTCGTCCTTCCAGCCCCGGTCCGAGAGTTCGAGTAGTTGAGTGAGGAAAAGTAACACGTTGCGTGCGCGTGTCTCCCATGACTGGACGTACTCGGCGTACTTCTTGTTCTTGAGCATTTCGTCGCCCGTGATGCCGATGATGTACCGGGCCGGTTTGAGGGGGGTGTCATCTTTGTGAGGGATTTGAAGGAGTAGCGCACCAGCGGCCAGGAGTAGCTTGTGTCCTGGGTGGAGGTAGTCGAATGTCCCGCCGAGACAGACGACTGAGTAGGTGGGTGATTGGGCTTGTGCTGCGAGGGGAGAGGCAGGTCCGGTTTTCACATTGAAGGTTAGTCCACCCTCGACGGGGATGAGCTGTTCCTGAAGGAGGGTTTGTTTGCCCTCGGCGAAGCGCAGGTAGGTTTGGTAGACTTCGAAGCCAATCTCGGAGCGAACGTGGAAGATGAATTCCCAGGGGTGGTAGGCGTTGGCGAAGGTGGGCATGTCGATGATGATGGTGTTATTGGGCATAATTTCTGGACGGTAATCGGGGGTGAAGCTTCTGGTGCGGTCATGATCGATCAGGATGATGGTTGTGTCGACCGAGTTGGGACCGCCGTCCATTTCGATGGTGATGGAGTGCTGTGTGCAAATGGCTGAGATGAGGCCGTAGAGGCCGGAGATGAGCTTCTGGGCGCGAGGCCATGACAGAGTCTTGGATCGGAGAAATTGGCCGTTGAGAATGGGACAGACAACGGCGACGATGAGCTTGGAGGCACTAGTTGGGCGCTTCAATTTGGCAAGAGCTGCTGTGAGGGATGGGCGGTAGGCGGCATTGAGAGAAGCTGGTGTGATGGGGTCAGGAGGGTAGGGGAGAAGTAGCAGTGAGGGAAGGGTAGTTTTTTCCATTTTCTTCAGATTTGTACAGAAAACGAAGTTTAGTTAAGTGGAATGAGAGAACTAATTGTCAGTTGAGAAATATCAATTTGAATTGTGGTGTCGATATGATGTTGGTGTTGTACGATGTGCCGTCTCAAGCTTGGAGCCTCGGTTAAGCATGACCGAATCGAGGATAGGTGAAACCTGGGGCAATGTTGTCAATACACTGGCATTGTTGTTGCCAAGAGAAGTCAAACTGACAGCTGACCTCAAATGTTCCAATCCCAACTATGCCTAACTCTCCTTGGTTTAATGGTCGTCAACACTCATTGTTGTTTGAGAAATGGAGGGGCAACGATACCGCGGCTCCGCGCTTACAGTGCAGTAACGTGTGCATCCCTTTTACGACATGTAATGTAACAATGTAATATCACACAAACGCTGCCCCACCAGCAGCCGCGGGCACCTGGCGACGTGCAACTTCTGATGGCAGCCAAGCGCCGTGCGGCTTTCTGGGCGTTCTGGGCACAGCTTTCGCTGCGGCAAGGCCCCGGGCCTTGCATTGGGCAGCCAGACGAAAGCTCAGATTTTACTCGTGTGGTAGGGCGTTTTTCGGCTTCTGGCTGATTCTCCATGGCTGGATGCTTTCAAACCCAGATCTCCATCTGACAACGCAACACCAGCAGCCGATAACACAGCGGCACTGCTGTCGGGGCCTGCGCGCCCGCTCTCCCACGCTTCAACGTGCAGCTAGCACTTCCATTCTTCATTTTGTGCTGTATTATACATTCGCAGAAGCGCGTTGCCCCACCATCAACGCCGTGATCCTCCTGTAAACGACGAAAAGAACAGCGCCGGGAACCCTTGGCGCGCACCCCGCCCTGACCATCCAGGGCACCATCGCATCGCCCGCTCGCTCCTCATCCCCGGCCCCGCGTGTCGCCCGGCGCCAACAGAATATTGACGATAGAAATACCCGTCTGGCCGGCGAAATGAACCAGCCAAGTCAGTACCAGGCGTCTCGGAGAACAGGGACGTACTCATCGTCGCAAGGGGACCCAAACGTGAGCCAGCATCAACAACACCAGGGCCAGTCTCCCCGCGACTACGCCGCCACCGGCCCGCCTCCACACATTAAGCTCGACCCCGTCCAAAGCTACGGCCAACAACCCGGAGCCCTGCAAAACGTGCCAAACGTCCTGCAGCCCGGAGGCATGGCTGCGCGACAACAGGCTCAGCTGCCGTCGAATGCCCCGCCGCCCACAGTTTCCAGCATGCAATCGCAGTCCGACTACCACTCGACACATCAGTCTCCCTCCAAGTCCGCTTCGCTGGCCCTGACCCATTCTTCGTACTCACGCTCCAGTCCGTCGGGCTACGAGCCCGCTTCGAGCTCCAGTTATATGCCTTATTCCCCCACTGCCGCCGGAACTACCGCCAGCTCGTCGCAGTACATGTCGCCCACTGAGCCCAAATACAGCAGCTCGGCGGGCTCGCAGCGGCCGCTCGGGTTGGCAGATATTCGGCCTCGCGCTGATTCAAGCCTCTCCGACGGACTGCCCGGATCGTCGGACTCACCGCTGGCGAATATCAAGCCCCGCACCAGCCAATATGTCGCGCCTTGGGCCCTCTACGCCATCGACTGGTGCAAATGGGCTCCCCAAGGCAACAGTGCCGGCAAACTTGCTGTCGCAAGCTACCTTGAAGATGGGCATAACTTTGTGAGTTGGGTAAACCGCGATTTCACTGTGCAGTCGCTGACCGGCGCAGATTCAAATCCTCGATGCACATCTGGCGCCCACGCCGTCGGATGTTTATGTCCCCGGCGGATCTAAGTACACAATGGAGTTCAAGAAGATCGCTGAAGCTACCCATTCATACCCGGTGACCCGTCTGCTCTGGGAACCGCCCTCGGCACAGAAGCAATCTACCGACCTCCTCGCGACCTCAGGTGACCATCTGCGGCTCTGGTCGCTTCCATCCGATCCTCAACCACAAACCCCCGGCTCGTCCATAACATCTAGGAGTGGCCGCGATAGAAATGTAGTGAAGCTGACTCCTTTGGCGTTGCTGTCGAACTCCAAGACACCCGACCATACTGCCCCCCTGACGTCGCTCGACTGGAATACCGTCCAGCCCAGCCTGATTATTACCTCGAGTATCGACACAACATGCACGATCTGGGATATCCCGTCGTTGACAGCTAAGACTCAGCTTATTGCCCACGATAAGGAGGTCTACGACGTACGCTGGTGTGCTAATAGCCACGATGTCTTCCTCAGCTGCGGTCAGGATGGGAGCGTGCGCATGTTTGACCTGCGCAGCTTAGAGCACAGCACCATCATTTACGAGCCGACAGGCAAGGAGGATAGAGGTATGTCCTTTTTTTTTTAAAAAAAACAACCTTTTCCTCTAGTTACTGACATGCTCCCTAGTCGATGCCAATGGAGGTCGCATGTCCCCTACAACAGCCCAACAAACCCTCACACACCCTCCTCCCCTTCTTCGTCTGGCCACCTCCCCTCACGACACTCACCTGCTCGCTACCTTCGCACAAGACAGTCCCGTGGTCCGCATCCTCGACGTTCGCCAGCCAGGCCAGGCCCTCCTGGAGCTTCGCGGGCACGGCGGCGCAGTTAACTGCGTGGAATGGTCCCCCTTGCGGCGCGGGACCCTTGCTACGGGCGCCGATGACTGCCAGGTTTTGATCTGGGATCTGCTCAATAGCAGCACAAGCATCAACGGAAGCCATGGACATCATCACCATCACCACCATCACCACTCGAGCCATCGCGGGCATCATAGGGACGATTATGTCCGTGGGCCGGTGGCAGTATGGCAGAGTGAGCATGAGGTGAATCATTTGGGCTGGGCGCCGAGGTTGGCGGGTACGGATTATGGAGAATGGCTTGGCGTAAGCTCCGGGAGGGCGATCACCGCGGTAAGGGCTGCTTAGAATGCTGGGGGTGATGTAGAAAGGCAGAAGAGGAAGGGGGAAATATTACGGAGCGTGGTGTGTCTACCCAGAGGTAGATAAAGCTCCAGGAGTATAACTGGTGCAGCAGTATCATAGTTAGGGGAAGTTTTGGGTTAATGTAAGTGGTGCCATGGGGGGTGAAAAGAGGGAGAGGTTTCAACTCATCCATCATTATTCTATATGGATTGGGAAGGCGTTTAGGAGAAAGGTATGCATGCAACCAAGTAAGCAGGCAGATGATGAATGAGCCAAGTCATGACTGGGTCGTGGAGACGAATACCTGCTTGTCAACAACTAGGATACTTGATTTGGTGTCCAGCTGTGTATTCTCTCGCATAGTTTATCTCTTGTACAACACGAAGTTGTCTTCGAAGGTAAGTAATAGGGTTGAGTTTTGGCACAAACAGATATCAATCCTCTGTGGCGCAATTGGCTAGCGCGTCTGACTGTTAATCAGGAGGTTGGAAGTTCGAGCCTTCCCGGAGGAGCTGATCCTTCATTTTTGAGTGATTTTTTGCATCATCTTGTTTAAATTTTTGGAACTGGATTTTATGTACGCACAACTCACCAAGAATCGATGTGTTAGGCATCATATAGCATTTGTTTTGTTCGCAGGGAGTTCTTTGTTTTTAGTAATTCGTACCATTGTCTGGAACATCAACTCCTCCCAGCATAAATCGCCAACCACGTGATGCCAAGAACTCAAGCCTGCCCCCCTGCTTGAGCCCCAAAGGTCTCAATTCCTGCAGACACTGCTCCGACGACGGGTTGCGACGGGGCTGGATCCGATGACAACGACGACGGGCGACAACGACCGACGGCACCACCGCAGAATTTGATCCATTACGATTCGATCGATTGACAACCATCAACCAACCGATTGACCCTTCTCCCCTGCTGAAAGCCACTGTCCTCCCTCCTCCAACCTCACCATCGATCAATCCCTCGCACACCGCGCGCACCTCCAAAAGAAATGTCCTCGCTCTTGTCGCACGCAACGGCCATGCGGTCCCTCGCCTCGTCGATGCGCCTGCTCTCCTTCTCCTCCTCTGCCGCCGTCCGCCCCGCCGGTGTCGTCGCGCAGACGCGTAGTTTCTCCCAGGCGATACTCTCTTCTACTTCCTCCTCCTCGAGCAGGCCGATGCTTCCTGCTGCTGCGAGGACGTCAGTACAGCAGGGACTGGTGCCGAGCGTGCTGTCGCTTGTGCAGACAAGAGGCATGAAGGTGCGCAGTGCGATTAAGAAGAGGTGTGAGCATTGCAAGGTAGGATCAGAATCCGAAAGGGGAGAGAGAGGGGATTGTTGAGGTTAACATGATAACACAGGTCGTCCGGCGCAAGGCCAATAAGAGGCATAATGGCTATCTTTACGTCATTTGTTCGGCCAACCCGAGGCATAAGCAGCGCCAGGGCTGGAGGAAACCTTTCCCTTGAGGAAGTTGAAGTTGAAGACGAGGGATTTGGTTGGTTGGATTGCTTGCTTGCAACAGTCATAGCTGTTGCAAGTCGTTGTACAGTATCTGATGGCCTCGGGTGATAGCACACCCTGGGTTTGTACGATAAATGCTACGATGAGGATTTATGTATAGGAGAGGATGGCTGGTTGAGAGGCATAGCATAGACTGAGACACATGGGAGGTTTGGAACTCTCCCGTCTTTACAATACGATACCAAGGCTTTGCCCCAGAGGAAGGTCTAACTATTGAGGTGATGGTGATATATATCTATTAGGTGGTGCAGCTCATGACTGCTGCTGAATGTACCTCTCCATCGTCTCGAACTCTGTCTTGGCCGTCGACAAGAGATACCGGATGTGATCCTTGGATCAAGCAGCAACATGTTAGTCTTGAGTTTCGTTCTGATCTAACTCACACCTGAGGTTGGAATTGGCTGCTTCCAACGGGAGAGGAGACCACAAACAAGATCGGTTACGTCACGATGCCGCTCAAACTCGCCGCGGGCGTAGCGATGTGTCTCTGCACGAGTTGCCGGGTCGGGTATGCGTCGTATGCTGCGGAGGATGGTTCGGTAGAAGGAGAGAACCCTCGCACGCTGGATGAACTGGAATCCGTGGATTGGTAGGTTAAGATGGCCTCCGTTGCTATGTGGATTGTTTAGGGGGTGTGCAAGTGAGGGTACGTACATGATCGAGGGTCAGGGTCGGGCCGAGCCGGGAAGGGCTATAAGACGGAGCGTGGTTTGGCTGGGTTGTGGAGGGTGATTTTGTGGTGTATGTGCGGAGCAAGAGCCGCCTTGATGAGAGAAGAGGGCGCATTAGTAGGAGATAAGATGTGGTATTGGAAAGATACAGGGGCAAAGTGAAAGAGAGATTATTGTGAGGGACTTATCAAGTCCATTGCTCTCCCTGTCGAGATGCGCTTGTCAATTTGAATGCTGAAACCCTTTGGGGAGAGTTTACTGGTTATGGATAAATTTCGGCTGGCAAGTAGTCTCGTTTGCCGTTTGTCGGTGTCACGGGCTCTGTGGTAAGCGACACTCCTGCTAGCGCAGTACTTTGAGAAAACAACAAATTTGGTTTTCACTAGAGATTCAGACCCTGTTTACGTGGGAAACATGGCAAACCATAATATAATAGCATAAAAAACCTCTTTCAGAAGTATTTTCTCCTTTTTATTCTGTCTGAGAGTCATGGAGGAGATGTGGGAGCCGGTTTGTTGTTCGGCTAAACAGGTTTTGCCATAACAACTTAGCGCTCACCTCTCCCCACCAACACTCTGTTCGCTCAGAATCAGATAATCAAAACGTCTTGAGAAATACCTTTATCTTCTTTCTGCTGCTTGAAGTATTGTAGGCTATGTTTCCCAGAGTAAATGTTCAATATAAAGACAATTCTGACTTAGGGAAGGAAATCGAGTCAGCGGCAACTTATAGGTCATCGACTCCTAATGCTTTCAATGTTCGGGGACCTGACGATGCGGGTTTATCAACTTTCCGCCATGGACCACAATCCGACTAATGACTTGCACGGTATCTGACAAAGGATATACCTTGCCATCAGAAACAATGCTGATTTGTTAAATTACTTTGCAAGTAGCTGTGGAATCCCGCCAACCATGCTGAATCTTTTGGCTGCGATCTCGACTGATCAGGTTCCGTTGACAGATACCATTTAGGTTATACAAGACTCATTTCGCAGCTCTCTTTCCCTTAGGACAGCCCTCAGCAAATACCCCAGCTTATCAAGTCCCCATTGTGATTGAAGACGATCCAGGATAACCTTTTTTAAACTTCAGGTGACGAACTCCCAGCAGACGCAGGCATCCACGTTTTCCCATGACATTCACAAAAGCCATGCAGTAAACGCAACGCTGCCTATTGGGCCAGGCTGACACCACAATGCCGTGACGGACCACTCACCCAGCCCTCATCACGCGGCGTAGCATCTCACAGCCGTTCGTTCTTCCTCCTTCTCGGTCTTTTGAACCAGACGACCACATTGAAAGCAATCGCAGGAGATCGAGTAGACGTAGTTGGTCGAAATGAAAGCACTGCCTCAGAACCCACAGCAGCTGCATGCATGCTGACATCGCTCCCCGGTATAGCGAATTGAAGAGCTATAAACTATCCGCTCAACGGGCAGTTAGTTCCTGGGAAGGTTTTCTTGATCCTGCTATACTGAGCAAACCAATTCATTACTGCTTTATTTTTCAGGGCACGGCCTGAGACATTCATCGAAGGCCTGGTGACTTACACTAGCCCGCATTGCAGTTGCGCATATAAATATATATATTTCCCCCTCGCTCAGTCGCCTGTCGACTGCCCTCACACTTGAACGTCAAACTACCTCAGACGACTGGTGCATCCGTTCTCAAACACGCCGTCCGAATTAATAAAGGGAGTGAGGAGGAACGGGTTGACACTCCTAGTCCCTGACAGCTCTACCGATTCTGGCAGCTCGAGTGACACAGCTAGCAAAGGTCAAGCCAAAGTCAAGTAAGTAACAGCCCTTGTATGAGACCATTGAGCCATAAGACTGATTCATAGTAGTATCGTTTTTGTCCACGGTATACGAGGGCACCCACAACGGACGTGGGAAGGAGTTAAGGAAAACGGCGAAAAGGTCTTCTGGCCACAAGATTTCCTTGCCGAGAACCTGAAGGACAAGGCCCGAGTTTGGACATACGGTTATAATGCAAAAGTAATCAGTCTATATCAAGCAAACAACAAGAGTACTATCTCTCAGCACGCAAACAACCTTGCTCGTGGCTCGATCGGGACCTTTGTTCCAAAAACGACGTAAGGGCACTTCGCTAATGAACAGTTTATCTTCGGTCTAACAGGGCATGTATATCCTAGGACCCAATCATCTTTGTCGCGCATAGCCTAGGCGGAGTTCTGGTCAAATACGTATATCCCCTCATTATTACTCATCTTAACTTGGACTGACCAGTCTCTAGGTGGTCGGCCGAGTAAAACAGCCAATAGCCTATTGTGACCGGACGAAGGCAATTATCTTCCTTGGAACTCCTCATCGTGGAAGTAAGGTCGCTGGTTGGGCTGGAATTACGGCAAACTTAGCTAGTCTTCTCTTTCTGAATTCGAACAAGGACATCCTCAGGGGATTGGAAAAGTGCAGCGAGGTTCTCGGCCAGATCCACGAGGACTTTATCGAAACCGCCAATCAGAAAGAGATCCAGATTTACACCTTCCAGGAAGGGAGAGGTATCTCGAGTATCAAGGGACTACATAACAAGGTATACAGGCTTTCATCTTTTGCTGCGAGCCCCTTGACTTCTAACTTTAATCTCCGGCAGGTCGTGGATGACTTCTCCTCGAGACTTCATCTTCCTTGTAGTCTTGAGACCGTCGCAACAATCGACGCAAACCACCAAGACATTGTTAGATGCTCTGATAGGAACGATCCACAGTCTATCTTTGGTGCCATTGATCAACTTCTCAACCGCCGTATGAACGACACTACGATGGCTAGCCATAGACCTATGTCAAGGGGACCTGTGGCCTCTGAAGAGGAGTTTGACCCCCCGAAGAAGGTCTCTGAAGCTGGCAACAGGCAACTAGTGCCCTATAAGGAAAACCCTAGAGCAGCCCGACCGCCCCAGGCTAGTCAAGCTGCTGGTGCAGCCTCTGAGCGACCGGCTGGGGCTGCGGAAACGTTTGTCCCTGGAACCAATGCTGGAACGCAGGCAATCGGATCCTTTCAGGTGAACTTTGGGAATATTGACGCTCAAGGCGGCACTGTGTTGATCCTGGGTAATGGAGCACATGTGTCAAACGTGGCGGGTGCTCATGTGCAAGGTGTACAGGGCGTGAAGGGTGCGAAACCGGGTTAGTATATCGGATCTAAGCGACCTGCTTCTTGGTTAAATGAATGAATACTCAATATGAAGCTGGCTAACTCACTCTTTTTCCCTTGAAGAGACCGCTCCGGAACGCCGACTTGGACCTCACTACATCATTCGCGAACCTAAAAACACGGAATTCGTTGGTCGTGAGCCAATTCTCACACAACTCATGGAGATGCTCTATGATACCCAACAAGCCTACCGGACTGTTATTGTTGGCACGCCCGGTGTTGGCAAGACCCAGGTTGCCTTTCAGCTCTCCTATTCGATCAAGGACAGTGAGGATCCAATTTTGTCAGACATTTCTGTCTTCTGGGTTTCCGCCGCCAGTTGGCAGGATTTTGTGCAAAGCTACAGGGAAATTGCTGGCAAGCTTGACCTGAATCCTTGCGACTCCTACAAGGAGTTAAGCCAGCCATTCCAGCTTTCTGACGGAGGAGACACCCCTCTGCATGCATCGGCCCTTGATGAGCATGACAGCCATAATCGGGGTCTTTGGAAGCTGTAAGACGTTATCTTATGTCAGAAAAATCAGGGAAATGGCTCTTGGTGGTGGATAATGCCGATGATGCTCAGGCAGTCTTTGGGTCCACAGAGATCCCAACCAGCTCGTCTCAATACCGGGGGATCTGGCAGTATCTCCCTTGGGAAGATAAGGGCCGTATGGTCTTGTTCACGACCAGGTTTTGGGAAATTGCATGGGCAGCCGCAAACAGTGGCAGAAACGTCCTCAAGCTTGGGGTAATGAGCAAAGAAGAAGCGATCCAGCTGTTGAGGTCGCTGATCCATAAAGATGAAGGTGACTCTGACGACTTCCAAACCAATGGAGCAGAACTCGTGAGGGAACTTGAGTGTCTCCCAGCAGCCATCAAGGTTGCCGCAGGCTATATTGTCACAAACTACATTACGGTCGGCACTTACTTGGAGCACCTTCAGCATGTAGGCTCTTACAACTCTCCTTTGCTTCAAGGTGCTATTGTTACGACATGGGCGATGTCAATCGATCGAATAGGTCAATCAGAACACGATTCTGATCAAGCTGCTATCGAGCTATTGGCATTTGTATCCCTTATTGAGCCCAAAGACATTCCTGGAAGACTATTTCCTTCACTTGGAGGGCAACAACGCCAACGATCCGCTCTTTGGACATTATGTCGCTATGGATTTCTTTCAAACCGTGAGAAAAGCAACATTTTTGATACACGAAAGCAAGTTCAGATGGCAACACAAATGTGGCTGGAAGGTCGTAATGAGCTGGAATCGCAGAGAGAACAAGCAATTCGGCATCTTTGCCAGGTCTTCCCGAAGCCTTATTGGGAGAACTATTGGACGTGGAGACCACTTCTCCCACATGCCATGCACATTCTGCGGGAGAGTAAGGGCAACTATGGAGTCGAAAGAGCCACTCTACTTGCCCGTGTTGGCGATGCCTTCAAGACGGACTCGAGGTGGTCGGAGGCGATTGAGTGCTACGAGGAACTTAGTCTGCACAAGCCTGAGGTGAATCACGACGAGCCCACGTTTGAACTCTGCAACAATTTAGCATGGGCATATCGACACTTAAATCGTCACAAAGAAGCTCTTGAACTGCTGACAACCATCGTCGATATGCAAAAAGAACTATGGCCCGAAGATCACCCTCTACTTCTCGCATCACAGGCACATTTAGGGGAAGTATACTGCGAGACCAGAAAACGTGACCAGGGCATTGAACTTCTTACATCGATTATTGAACGGCAAAGGAAGATACATTGACGAGAAGACCAGCGTTTTATCTTATCTCTAGATTTCCTTGCCTTGTCCTATCACGCAAATGGCCAAATGGAGCAATCGCTAGGTGTCTGCCAGGAATTGGTTGACATTAGGAAGAAAACACTCCCGGAAAGCGATCTGCGGCTCTTGCAGGCACAGATCTACCTAGCAGCGGCATATCGAGACACTGGTAACGTGCAAGCTGCCATTGATCTTCTAGTCCACATGAGGGAAGTTTCTGAGAAAACATATCCTCCTTCACATACTATGAATATGAAGATAAAGTTCAATCTTGCCTACAATTACTGGAAAAAGAATCAGTTGAAGGAGGCGATCGATCTTTTTAAGGTCGTAATTGATAACTATGAGAAAAACACATCCACGATATGTCTTGGAGTTGAAGAGGAACTACCTTGCAAAGGCCTACGATCAAAGCAGACAACCAAAAGAGTCCATCAAAGCCTGGACATCTGTTGTCGAAGGCCTAAGCAAGCTATACCCGGCCCATAACGATACTCTTCTGACCTCAAGACAATGTCTTGCTTGGGCCTATCACAAAGATGGCCAAGAGGACAAAGCAATCGACATGTTCCAGTCGATTATAGACATACAAAAGCAGAGATATCCCTCTCATCGCCCTGAAGTCCTGTGGCCAAGGTATCGCCTGGCATGGCTGTATCGTTCACGTGGTCAAGGCCTAAAGGCTATCGACATCTACGAAGACATCATCAGCATCGCCAGAAAACACAACTGGCCGGAACTCAGTGACTTCCTCTTTGAGACGAAATGCAACCTTGCAAAAGCTTACTATGAAGCGGGCGAGATTGGGAAAGCGATTGATCTCCTTGTAGACACAATCCATACCTGGTCTCCAAAATATCAACCGGACAGTCCGCAGATAAAGAAGTTGAATGAGGACTTGGCTGAGTGGCTTGAAAAGCAAAATGCCTAGAACTTTGAGGTGGTCAAGCAACATATCTACATTTCTCAACAAGTCGCATGCGCATGCCGCAACAACAGCCAGCTCTACAAAGCCATAGGAGAAGCCTACAACTGAGCCGAGTAGTTTGCACACCGACATGTGACTAGGTCAGGATAGGACACCACTGGCAGGTGGGTGTGATGAAGACATTGCCGCCAACTAGCTTGGGCGCAAATGAGTGAAAAAGAGCCCATAGATATATGGCACTATACTGATATGAACATACATGACCACCTCTGGTGTCACATTACTGCGGCGATCACATTGGTTTCCGGCACGATGAGGCTGCAACAATAACAAGCTTAGGATTCACTAAGCTGTGCAACATCTTAAGAATCACTTTTGGGGTAATTGGTCCAGAGTTAGGTAATATTCATGTTGAGAACTGTATATCAAAGATAGGCAGTTGTTTTGAGGAGTGCTGCCATCAGTTTTCTGGATAATATTGTCATCATATGCCTTTCAACCCAACATGTGAAGCAATTGTCTGTGGGTTGGTAGAACTGGTGATGCATCAAGAGTTAAGCAGCAATGAGCCCCCAAAATGTCGATGCGAGATTTCAAACTTCTTGACAGCTTGAGCGCTAGTGGGAAATATCCAGCAGCCATCCTAAAATAATAATGTCCGCTGGGGTTTCTAATTGAGTTCAAGCCATCTCGAAATAGATTAGTGGGAGTAAACTGCAGTAATAGTATGTTGATATCCATACAAATGGGATGTTAGATGAGTGTGATGAGATATTCTCATTTACAATGCCGAAAGATAAAACAATGGCCACGTGTATCGCGTCAATTAACAAGCTGGAGGATGTTGTAGCCCAAGCAAGTCAGCTGCCAAGGTAGGATCTATAGCTGGCAAGATGATCATCAGGCTGCTAACCACCCAGGTATAGCCAACTATGCATGCAGCTACGAACTTCTGTGGGTACCAAGATAGCAGCCCAAATTCTTGGTTATTAACTGAGTTGACAGCAACTGCTTGGGCAGCGAAGAACGTTCTGGATAATGAAGGGAGATACTTTTCTTCAACACTGTATCTTCAGAGCAGCCAAAAAAAACGTTGCAACCATTGATGCCAATCATCAAGACATTGTGAGGTGCTCTGAGAGAGACGATAAACAGTACAGATCCATTTTTGGCGCAATTGATCAACTTCTGAGCCAGCATACCAAAACACCCACGATGTTTGGGTCTCATTCCAAATCAAACAGCATTTCAACCTCTGAAGATGAGGACTATGTCCATGTTTCAAAAGATTCTCTGGGAGGTTGCAGATCGTCCCTTATTCAGGGTCTCCATCAAAAACCCAGGAGGTTCCACCGTCTTCTGGGTCAACGGCTGGTGCATCGACTGAAGCAGCAGGGCAAGCTGCAGGAATATTCGCTCAAAGTAATGTAGCTCCTCGGCCTAGTCCTGGTGTTACCAACAATGGCAGCCTTACTATCAATGGAGGAGCCCCAGTAGTGAATATCGGAGGGCACATGGGAAGTGTGAATGCGTACAGGTCTACGGGACCAGCAGGTTCATCTTCTGGTCAGTATGCTATATAGCCTCTAGATACTTCTTCACTCAATAATCAAACCTCGATAGAGCGCTCAGCGGACAGCATGATGTGACAACTTACTGACAATGTTTTCTTCCCTGAATAAGATCGTACTGAAAGATGTCAACCACGGTACATCATCCGCCTTAATGAGAACCCACATTTTATTGGCCGTAAAGATATACTCAACAACTAAAGGATATTCTCCACAAAAAACACATCAAGCAGGCAGCTATCTGCGGGATTGGAGGTGTGGGTAAGACGTAAGTTGCTTTACAATTGAGTTACTTGGTAAGAGAGAGCGACGACCCTGTCCTTTCGACAATTCTCGTCTTCTTGGTTTCTGCAGCAAACCAGGCAGCATTTCATCAATCTTACCAAGACATAGCTTACGAACTTGCTCTGCATTATTTATCACAGGGAAAAGAGGCCGATCATCACATCGACAATCAAGGTTACCTCGACCTTGTCCGGCAAAACTTGAGCAGCGTGAGATCCGGGAAATGGTTGCTCATTGTGTATAATGCGGATGACAAGAAAATTGTTTTTTGGCGTTGAAAAATTCCAAGCAATCCAACAAATTACCGCGGTATCATGGAGTATCTTCCACCTAGAAAGAAACAATGACCACATCATCGTCTTGACAACGAGAGTCCAAGACATAGCCAGGGAAGTTTCGAGCGAAGTTTATTCATTAGAAAAAATATCAGTCGAAGAGATCATTTCCACCAAAGGGGAGGGTGGAAACAACATCCCGAGGTCAAGACGCTGTGGCAATGACGTGGGAAGTAACATTTGACCAACTCTGCAGCTCTAAAGAGCAGTCTGAGAGAGAAGCTGCGCAGCTTTTGGGATTTGTCTCGCTCATCGAGCCGAAGGGTATACCCCAATCATTGCTTCCTGACCCGAACGGCTATTAACAACTGGCGGTGCAGATACTACAACGGTACAGATTTCTTACAAGATGCCTAAGGACTGCACGTAACAAGGAGGCAGAAAGCATATTTTCGGACAATAATGAGAATGATTCTCTGACTTTGACGAAATGCCCATGGTCCTTACTGTTCCAGGACCTGGTAACAATCCCTTCCGATGAGTCTTACCCAAACACACCTGAACCTGACACAAATAAACATCAACATGGAGATGTCTTTGACATGCATAGACTGGTCCATATGTCAACGCGACTGTGGCTCCAAAAAGTCTGATTTGGTGCGGCAGAAAGAGGAAGCCATGAAGCATTTTAGCCAAATCTTCCCCGAACCTTCGGCTCAGTTGAAGTGGGTGGTGGGTCACCGGGTTGAGTCTTTAGTATACATGCACCTGCCACATGCCTTGTCGGTTTGACGACAGAGCCAGGCTGGTAGAGGCAGCGTTGGAGATGGCACATTGGCTCTGGCTGCTGAAACCTCTGAATTGACTTTGCAATACCAGGAGACAATAAACTTTCTGGAAAACGTCAGTACCAGCACAACTCCAGAGGATCAGGCATACACTCTTAGTCTTCTCAAATTTCTTTATCGACTCGGTCAGAAGTCTCTAGCGACTCCTCGAGCTAAAGACTTGGTGCCATCGATCACAGCAGTCATCCAGATCAAAGAAAAGCTATACAGAAGAGACCCACAGGGGTATCATGAGATGTTAGCATCAAAGCGAACGCTTGCGCTGTCTCTATCACTCCCTTGATGATCCGCAAAAAGCCTGGGAGATCTTTAAAGAAATATACAACACTTCCTGTAACATGTACAAAGATGACGATCCTGAGGCTTTGATTGCCCAGTTCTTACTCGCTGCGATCTGCGACCACCTTGGCCGGAGAGACGGAGACCAAGACTTGGCCAACAAAGCCTACAAACTTGCACAAGACTTGCAAAAGAAGATACCTGTCCAAGACGACAGTTTTGGAAAGGGATGTCTCAATCATTCTTATGAAGCAAGGCTCCAACATGATTATTCGCTATTGCTATTTTCCTTGGCAAGGTACATGAGCCACGCTGAGATAACCCCTGAAACAAATAACGCAATATCATCATGCAGTGAAGGGGTCTCTGGGAAAATATGGCAAGCAAAACCTACCGACAGTGGTCAGCCAAGAGTGCCAGCAGGGAATGTTATGAAAAAAAAAGGCTGTTCCAGCACAGGAAGAGAGGATGACTCATGTAGAGGTAGAAGAGAGGATTATGCAATAAATGAAGACGATTCAGAGCAGGAGGGCAGCTGTTATAACAACAACACTTGATCAGGGGGGTGATAAGGAGGATTGGCCAGGCAAATATCGAAGACCCAAAAGGGAAGGCGAGTTGAATCAATAAAAGATATAAGGATCGTCAACAAGGCTCGTATTTCTACGGGCAACGAAGCCTGCAATTATCAAAATTGTATATGCTGAGATTAAATTGCAGCTAGCAAAGATACACCTGATGGAACAGTTGGCTGGAGCAAAGTCGAGAATGATACTTGAAGATGTCATTAAGCCCTGGATGAACTTCATTTGACTACACAACACCTGCTCTCATGAACTCATGTGACTCTTGAGGAGCCGTGTCTAGATGTGAAACTCCTACTGTGCACGTGCCTTGGCAACAGGGGAACAAAACAGCTAGAAACCGGCCTCGCAATCTGCCTTAAGCGCGCGCTTACGAGTTGGATGAATTGGTACTCAGTCTTAAGTAGCTTGATTCAAAGCTTTCGTGTTTGGAGACAAGTTATAGGTCCATGATGTCTTGGTGCAACCTGTGCATGTTGCGGCTGCACTGGTTAGTCAGCTGCCTATTATGCATTGTGCTCCTTATTAAGAGGCGTAGCGAGGAACTGGACTTATGTGGTGAGTCAGTGAGGACCAGAGCGAAGTAGGCATTGCTCTAGTCCTCCGTAAACGCGCAAGCTCTTACCCCTGCTTAGTCTGCACCTTGCTGCCGACGATCCATAGCCAATCCACTTGCAGACTCCGCCTTCGCTTAATACAATGTTTCACAACCTTATGTTTGCTGGGCAGGTACAACGCTGTTTCATAGTGCTTGCCATTAACCAAACCGCTATGGTGCTGCAAAGAGCTGGTTTTGGTTGGTATTTGGTAGATGGTTAGCCTAGCCTAGACTCAAGGAACACTGTCATCAGTACATTGGATGAATAAATGCCGACACATTGGCCCTTGAAAGCGTCGAGTTCAACCCCTTGGCAGTAACAAATCGACCAGTACACTGTGGGGTGCGGACAGTGCTACATGATACGGTACCAGAGGGATGTGAAAGAGGCCGCCATTGTGCTTGCAGTGCTGGTATATACAGGTATCAACATCTTAGTTGCGCGATTTCGAAATTCCCGCAGTAAATAATCCTAGCCTTGGTTACGTTTGGCTACTTCAAGTTATAAGTACACGGTCCAGAAACAATAAGCCATGATCCTTTTCAAGACGAGTATCCATCATAGTCTGCCAAGAGTATTTTCCTGTCATCAAGTAGGTATACAGTGAACAGTCTACTACGATCTACACTAACAACTTGGTCTCTGCAAGTAACTAGTACCAGTAACATCCCGAGCTGGCAAGGTATTAATGTGCTCCACATCTGCACCTGAACCATGTTGGGCGTGCTGGCATCCAGCAGCCTACCACCTCGAGGTCGAGGATATTTAAGGCAGACTCTCGCCTTGGTATCACATTATTCTATCAGCAAACAGATAACTTCTCCTGGCTGACACCTGCAATCTCTTTTCCCCTATCACGTATTCATATCTCACGTTCTTATTTTCGGAACCACAATCTCCATTCTTTGATAGTGAATTCCACCCATTTATAGATCTCAATTCCCTGGCTTTTTTTTTTTTTTTTGG
>Ga0065720_1019250_pt1 | contig 31232 bp, 31 predicted proteins | sample Thericmetagenome_FD_59107 | JGI IMG/M metagenome (GOLD analysis project Ga0065720, IMG submission 59107) | Thermophilic microbial communities from the Joint Bioenergy Institute, California, USA of rice/straw/compost enrichment - eDNA_2 v2... | ecosystem: Engineered > Solid waste > Grass >... | reverse complement strand
GGGGAGGGGGAGGGGGAGGAATGAAACAGAGGGGCGACTGGCTTACTTGTCAGGCTTGTAGACGTCCTCGACAGTGATGATGGCCAGGTTCTGGTCATCACGGAAGTCCCGCAGCGTTATCCTGGCACCGGGCTTGATGGAAAGTTCATCAATGGTCTCCTGTGACACATCGAGTGTAATGGGCATGCTGAAGAGGGAGCCATCGGCGAGGCGGTTGTCTTTGACGACCCTGGAAGCATTGGTCTCAGTATCATGCGTCCCTAGACTCTCAATGGCCGCAGACATACCCATTGTAGTCCTTCTCGTTCATAAAACCTGCATTTCAAGCCCATTGGTCAGCCAATGCTGCGACTTACACACACCGAGCGCGGGCTGAGGCAGAGGGGATGGCGGGGTTGATGCAAGCCCCACCATCCATCCCACTTGAGACCCTGGCTTCAAGAACAACATAACACAAAGCTGTGTGAGTGGGGGAGACGTTTTTGTTGACGAACCTTCCAGCGGCGAGAAACCGCCATTAAGCAGCAACTCGAGATCGCAAAGCTGGCGCTCGGTCAGGACGAGGGCAGGGAGCGTTTCAGCTTCAGCAGCGAGCTCGGCATGGCGAGGAAGATCGCGCGCAAGCAGATCCTTGAGCACGCCGCCATGAGGAGTGTTGGCCATCTTGATTATCTGGGAATTGGAGCTCTTGAGACGAAAGGCAAGCGTCGCGAATCCAGCAGTTGGGACCGTCTGGGTATCAAAAAGAAGAAAGAAGGAGTAACTGGAAAAGAAGAGGAGAGTGAGAGTGTCGAAACTTTTTCAGAAAAAAACTGAGGACTGGCAGCTCTCGGAACGGAAAGACAGCAGTGCCCTGATATAAATTGATTCAGATTTGCCGCGCTGCCGCTCGTCTCCGCGGGGACCCCCTTTCCAGGTTCCCCGTTACGACGACGGGCTTGCGCAACAAGGGCCGAGTATGAGATGGCAATGGACGAACCGCTGACACATGGCTGGCCGAGCCCCGGTAACGGCGTTCATCCTGTCATGACAGAGGCCGGGGAGGGCGGAGAGGACCTTGAGGGTGGGCATGTTGTTGCCTTGCAGGTACAGTACCTATGAGGAAAGACCGTCCATGGAGGGGTAAATTTTTTTTGTTTGTTTGTTTTTTTTTTTTTTACAAGAACGCAATGCTCTCTCTTTCATCCCTTCCTGAAAAGTAGGTACAGAGCAGCTATCCAGAGAGGTTGCGAAAGAGAGAGAGGGGCAGGGCTATACCGTCACCGGATGCTATCCCACATCCCCGGACTCAGATGCGGTCTTCAACTCGTCAATCTCCCCGTCTCACTCTCGCCGTTGAATATTAACTGTAACTTTTACTACCATCTCGCCGGACCGGCGCTCAACCGGAGGGCGAATCGTCGTCTTTCATTCCAGGTCTCGATTACAACATCGACCGGTAATCCCATAAACCCCATGGCCCCAGCACAGGGACCTCGCCGGGAGCGTCGCCTTCCCGTCACACTCTCCTTGTGTCGAGAAGATTTTAGCTCGGATGACGTGCTCAAGCAAGGGGCGCTTAAAGCCCCACTTTCCGATTCGAAACGTGGGGTCTCTGTAACCCAGTCCCTTGTCACTTGCGGTGGGATGTGACACGCAAGCAAACGCCAGCAAAAAAAAAAAAAAAAATTAAAAATTAATGATAAAAACCGTCTTATCCGCATAGAGAAGATTCGTCAGTAAAAACGGGCCAGTTCGTTCGGTTCATGATGCTGGTTGAAGATCGAGATTCCGTCAGCTCAATCGCGGATGGGAACATCTCAGAGGATGATACAATTGCTTGGCAGTATCTTGGCGCTCTTTTTTCTGCGGTTGATCGAGATCAGGGTTAGGGTTTTGATATAATCATCAGATCTTGGGACCGCAACGACTCAAAGCACACCGCGCCATATCTCGTCCGCACTGACCGAAGTCTTGTCATGCCATGTCGTTAAGGGGATGTGCATTTTCTTGCTGACTTCCATGAATCCGGACGCTGTACAACTTCAACGAAACAGGGGTCTTCGTCACAACCACTTCATGTGAAAACGATCAAGGAATGCATCAAGTCATAACTAACCAAAACAGCATCTGCTCTATCCTCCTCTCAAACTCTCAAACTCTCATCAACTGAGCAAACATGATGATGAGATACACAAAGGAAAACACACATCTCTCATTCTCCGACATGTTGTTGTTCCTTCTTCCCATCATGAACCCTAACCCTTCCACCTCCTCATCCTACTAGTACATCAAACCATCCCCTCCCTCCCTTCACATCCTTCCTCAAGGGCTACGCCCTTCACCCACCCCGCCAGCCAAGTCCGTAAAGTTGTGGTGGTGATCCAGCGGTCTACCACCGTCGTTAAATGGGTTCTGCGGCTGCGGCGCGCTTGTTGGGGCAGGCGCTCCGGGCTGATCAGTGCTCACGCCGGGCCAGAAGGATGTTGCTGTGTTGGTGCGGTGATGGTGTGAAGAAGCTGTTTATAAGGATCGGTTAGTTCGGGGTATCTAGGGGAGAGTGATTAGTTGAAATAGGGGGGGGAGGGCTTACCGCTGTAGTGGCTTATATCCGCGCTCGTGGTAGTCTCAGTCTCCTGCGCAGGAGGGGGGAGAAATTCTGTCGTTGTCGTTACCGGCTCAACGCTCGTGGTTGTGATTATGGTCGTGCTTGGAGTCGTCGCCGGCGTGGTGCCCGGTGTCTCTGGGCTAGTCACCGGACTTGGACTCAGGCTCGGAGTCGGCGTGGGTGTGGTCTCAGGGCTGGTCGTCAACGAGCTGGGACTCATCGTAACGGTCGAGAGGCTTGCCCAGCCCGTGCTCTGGATGCTCGTGCCTGGAGAGCTGATTGGGCTTGGGCTAAGCGACGGCGTTGTGGTTGTCACAGTCTGGGGGGTTGAGCTGGGGGAAGAGATTGGGCTGGGGGTTGTAGTGCCCTCTGGGGTTGTGCTGGGGCTGGAGCTGGGAGTGGGACTTGAGATGATCTCGGGGATCGTGATTAGAGCTGTGCTTGGGGTTGGTGAGCTTGGAGTAGGCGAGCTCGGAGTCGGGCTCGTCACAATCACGGGTGTCGTAGTGAGCGAGCTGGGGCTCAGAGTCGAAGGGCTCACTGGCGTAGTCCCCGGCAGAGCAGTACTCCACGAGATCCTCGAGGTGATCACGGTCCTGAGCGTCGTGCCGTTGCACGAATGGCTCCACGTAAGGCTTGACGTAACAGGAGTAGCCCTCGACGCACCCGGCGACGTGCCCCAGATGGCGCTGGTCGCGTTATGGCATGGCGTGGTGTACGGAGCCCGCGATGTAGTCCGAGAAGCGCCGTGGGAGCAAGATGTTGGTGAAGTTGCGGGATTGGTGCCGTTGTTGACCGGCACTGAGGTCGATGGCGCCGGCGTAGATTGGCCGTGGCTGCAAGGAGAACTGGCGGTGCCAGTGGCGGTGCAGCCTGGATTTGGCGGTGACGGGCTATTCGACAGTACAGTTGAAGGAGTCGGCGATGATGAGAACCCGGTAGAGGCTACGGCTGTCCCTGTGCTTCCCAGAGGCACGGTTGTGTTCGGGAGTGGCCAGAGAGGTGTCGTGGCTGGTGTGGTCGATGGTGTGATCTGGACTGTGGTGCCAACGCCACTTCCAGAGGGACCAACATTCCCGGACGTAGCGTTTGGGAGAGGGTAAGGAATGGAGGTCGACAATGAAACTGGCGGCAGCAAAACTCCGGTTGACAAGCTAGGCGTTGGTGTGAGAACACCTGTGTTGCCGCTTCCAGTGGGCAAGACCCTGCTGGTGCTGTTCGTCAACGGGTATGGCACCGTTGCGGTCGTGGATGGAGATGGGCTCAAAATCCCCGTGACCCCTGTGCTCAGAGGAACAGAGGTAGGATTTGGGTTGATGCCAGTGCCGGCAGGAGAAGTGCCGTTCGGCAGAGGGAAGGGCACACTAGGGGTCAAAGACCCAGTGATAACTGACGTGCCAGGGGTTGAGGTGACTCCTTGCGAGGTCGGCGAGCAATAGTTTGAAGTTGTCGACACGCTGACAGTCACCAGAGTTGTCGGTGATGTATGCAGCCATCCCGTTGAGAGGCTTACGCTGCTTGCGTTGGACACTGGGAATGGAGGGGAACTGGTTACTGGACTCGTGCCTGTCCATGATCCCGATCCAGAAGGTCCAAACGGTCCGTTAGTCGCATTTCCCGCAGGGAATCGAGGAGACGTAGGTGTCAGAGAGCTGATGGTAGGGATGCTCGTCCAAGTAGTGTCCGGCAGAGAGGTCAAGCTGACTGGGCCGGTGCTCACACCTGTACCTGTTGGACCTACCCGAGTGGTCGAGTTGGAGATGTAATACGGGGCGCTCGACGTGCTTGGTGACGGACTCGGGAAGCCAGATATGCCCGTGCCAGGCCCGATCGATGTCCATGTAGGAGGAGTAGTAGTAGTCGCTGTTGAGGGGGATGGAGATGGAGTGTTGCTTGGGGTGCTCGTCAATGACTGGACTGGCGTGGTACCAACCAGACCTGAGCTGCCAGGAATGATGGCCGTGCCGTTCGGGAGAGGGAATGGGATGGATGATGGAGTTTCGATGATTGAAGGAGTTGATACTGAAGGCGTCGACACTGAGATGTCCGGGATTGTGATAACGGTAGGGGTCGAAACAGAAGGAGCTGGGACTGTAATAACTGTAGGAGTCGAGACATCAGGGATCGGCACTGTGATAACTGTGGGAGTAGAGACCGAAGGCGCCGGGACAGTAATCACTGTCGGGGTCGAAACAGATGGAGTCGGCACTGTGATAACCGTAGGGGTCGAGATATCAGGTGTCGGGATGGTGATGACAGTAGGAGTCGAGATATCAGGTGTCGGGATAGTGATGACAGTAGGAGTCGAGATATCAGGTGTCGGGATAGTGATGACAGTAGGAGTCGAGATATCAGGGGTCGGGACTGTGATGACAGTAGGAGTCGAGATATCAGGGGTCGGGATAGTGATGACAGTAGGCGTCGAGACATTAGGCGTTGGGATGGTGATAACAGTGGGCGTTGAGATCTCAGGGGTTGGGATTGTGATAACAGTTGGCGTCGAGACCTCAGGGGTTGGAATTGTGATAACAGTGGGGGTCGAGATGTCAGGAGTTGGGACTGTGATGACTGTAGGTGTCGAGACAGAAGGGGTTGGGATTGTAATAACGGTAGGAGTCTCGACGGGCGTTCCAGACGGTGTGGGTATCGAGATGATAGGGATCTCTGGCACTGTAGGCGTGGAAGGAATTGTCGGTGTCGGAATGTCTGGAATATCTGGAATGGTTGGCGTTGGGGGTATTGGAATAGTCGTTGGCAACAGGCCGCTTGATGGCCTTGTTGTCGGCTCCTCACCCGGTACGGTTCTAGGACTGTCTGAACTTGATGGGGATGGCCTGCTTACGGACGACGAAGTAGGACCCGTGATGGCAGCAACAGTCGAGGTCGCAGAGTATGGGGTTGAAATCGAAGAGACCCCTGATGGCGAGCTCGGCGTGGCAGAGTTCGCTGGGGTTGACTCTTGAGTTGACGTGGATGTTAACGAATGCGGATCTGTCCTGGTCGAAGTCGCCGGTGATGTCGCTGATGTTGGACTGGACACGATGGGAGTCGACACAATGGGTGTTGGGACAGTAGCTGGAAGACTAGGGGTCGGAGTAGCTGAAGATAGCTCAGTCAGTGAGACAGGTAAAGATGCCTTGGAATGCTGCTGTCATACCACTACTCGTTGAAGTCTGCAATTCAGGAGTCGAAGTAGACTGTGTGAGCGGCGGTGGCTCATATCCGTAGGGAGGAATCGACCAGTCCTGGCCATCATCTCTGGGAGCAAGCTTCTGATCCTGAAGTCGAGAGAGGTCCTCTTGTGCCGCAGAAGCAGTGTGGGTGATGCTCCGTCGTTGACTGGCCCAAAAACCTAGCCGGTATCCATGAGCGCCGGGCACGCAGCCCAAGAAGGCAATTGCCGGCGTAAGAAAGCCGATAGCCCCTGAAGCTCTCATCTTGAGAGACTTCTGAGCCTATACGGATAAGCTGAAGAACTAGTTGAGGTATCAGAACAGAAAGATCTGAGTTAATTCGAATGAGAAGAGAGTGTATACGGCAAAAAAAGAGCGAACAGGACCACCTGACGACCTCTCAGCCTTATTACCGGGAAGGTTGGATCCTGAGTTTAGACTGATGGACAGCCTGAAAGGACCTAAGTGCCGTTGGTGAGCAAAGAGAGGGCTTGAGAGTGATATAGAAACGGCACTTGTCCTCCTCCTCAAGATTATGACTTGACTTTGGTGGATCATGGGTAACCAGAACACAACGTCTCATCCGCCACATTGCAAACGAGGAGATTCCGTGCTTTGTGCAAGGGTAAAGGCTGCCTCACCATTCCACATGTCTGGCGTAGATGAAGTCAGGTTCCTCGGCCTGTAAGCAATTTACACCCGTAGTCATTTAACACCCCCATGGCCGAGGACTTCTCTAGTTCCAGACATGAGTACTATTGCTGTTTATTTTGTAGGACCACACGTGTGAGGGAACCAAGTTGTGCCTTGGATATCAGAGTTTCAGATTCTTACAACCTCGTCAAGTTGAAAATCAGGGGCTGTAGCCAGTACAGTATCCAGATCCACATCAAACATCTGGGGTTGGAAGCTGGAACCGAGATTCTTGATCAATACACTAGCAGTTAAGGCCAGATCTGTGTTTGGTTGCCCTTTAAAGCGTCCTAGTAATCTGTTTGCAAGAGACATCGCACGAGGAGAATTGTGTATCAAATTCACACAAGCCCATGAGAAGCAGCGATTGCATGCTCTTTGTTGTCAATAAGACTTCTCTAAATTATGGTGGTTTGGCATTCGGTCTTCATAATCTATCCCAGCTCTGAACATTCGAAAGTGATCGGCTCCAAGACATGGCGTTTCAATGAACAGCCGTTGGCAAGAGAAGTTCTACGAAAAATTGGACTTTAGTGTTCCGACTGGATGTTAAAGGCCAGTGTTTATTTGGAGCTCCAGGGGGGTCGTTCGGTTCTGCACCTGACAACTGGGTTGGTGTCGCCTTGATCGGTTTTAGTGTGACAGTTGTACAACTACCCCCAGTAGGTCCTTGCAGGTTGTGAAATGACCAGACATCGGCTCTGCGGCCGTCTGGATGACGTTCTAGCCGATATGTGAAGCATGAGCGGCCTAATGAGGTTGCGCGAGTTTGTCTAGACACACTGGACTATACAATGGGTATCACGACCCAAGATCTTTGTTGATATCTCAGTCTTATGAATGATAAGTGGGGACTCGTCGGTGAGGCCGAAAGAAAGTTTGAGGAACCAGTTCCAGAGCATTTCATCCAAATGGAAAGATGAGCAGAGAACAACCCCAGGAACATTCCGCTGATGAGGGTAGATCACCAGTGACGCGGTCACCCCAAGTCGAACATGCCTTTAGCAGGTCAGGTCAGTGTGCTTAGTAACTCAAACACCATAGAGTTTGATGAACTCTCTGTAGGGTACTGCTTATGCAAAATGCTCAAAGTCGTACAGATGCAGATAACCCTAGCTAGGTAGGGGACTATCGGATCTTGAATCTCGGTGAAGAGAACTCAAAAACACACAACGTGGCTGATAAAGAAGAGAATACCTTGAACCGCAAAAAAAAAAAGGCATGCTATTCAAACTGGTATGTTAAGTCATAAAACTTCAAATCTGCACCATGACCTGGAAACCTAGAAGCTATATCCATTCATTCCGAAATGCACGCGATCTTGTACAACCTAGACCGTTAGACTCGGACTCGTGGGAACATGAACTGCTATGACTGCACCGGAGAATCATTCGGAGTAGCTTTGCATAAGACACGGCATATACACTGCTGTTTTGCTTTCGTGTTCCCGTCCTTCCCTGCCATGCTGTTACCACGGGATCCAGACCTTTTTTTCTTGCATGTTCCTGCATCAAGTCTAACGAAAACCAATCTTGCTACTACTCCCGATCGGTAGTACACGCGTTCCTGCGTCATCGACAGGACAATCTCCTTTCTTGCTCTTTTGTGCTTGTGTCACTTGGCCCCCTGAGCTCCTAGTAACCTTGACGCAATATTCTCAATCGGAGAGGTTTCTTGAGCTTCGATGTCGGCTGCCCACAGAGCTGCACCAACTTTGCTGAGGTTAGGGACCAACCATCACTGCTGTTTTGTAAATGGTAGATTGACCGAAACTTACCTGTGTTGGTAAAGGAAAATAATATAGAAGCGAGAGGGACCTCCTCAAGGACAGTGGCAACTATGCCGAATCTAAGATCGCACGTAGTGTTAGCAACTTCTGACGGACAGTTTCACTGTGTTGTGTCCAGGGGTGATATGTGAGTAAGACAAGACAAGAGGTCTCCCAAAAACAGTCAAGATCTTTGATTTGGTATTGTGTTGCACTCTCCCTGGGAAAGGAAGAGCCAAGCGGCTCCCTCGGAACTAACACTTACGCGGTGTAAGGACCGTCGTGATCCTTTAGCCATTTTTCTCGCTTGGAGATCGACCATCCTTTCAGTTGGAAATACTTAATCTAGGGTCAGTAGGATCTCTTGGGACTGAAATACTTGGACAATGTACCCTCTCGTGAACATGGGCAGCCCGGGCACGTCCTTTTCTGTCATTAGTCCTTGTGATCTCAGCTTCAAATATCACAGAGCTACGTACCTCTCAGGAACAAGAATGCAACTGTGCCAATAACTATATCATCGGCAGTTAGATTTTGTTTGCAATGGAGCAAGGTGCTAGTATTTGGGAAACTTACCAGGGACAATATTTAGGGGAAGATACATAAGATAGCGGATTAGATCATTGATACCAAACGAAGTGAAGGGCTTCCTGAGCATCTTCCCAAGCCGTTCGATCACGTCTCCATGAGTCTTCACTTCTCTGCCCTGTGCAACCAGATAGCCGGCATTCCTGGACAGCAATGTTCCATCGAATGTGTCGAAGATGGCGTCACGCAGCAGGTAATTCCTGGCCAAGAGGTTGACAATAGTCGAGCTCTCACTTACCACAAGGAAGGCAGTAGTGAAGACAGCGAACGGGCCATTGACGAACGCCATTAGTGTGAGTTGCGGAATGTAGGTAACGGCAAACATAGATCCCAGAACTCCGGAATAGAGAGTCAAGTAGGGGATGAGCTTCGAACGCAAAGGCTTCCATAGTTCCGTGTGAGTGAGGAAGTAAAGCATGCCCTAAGGGTAAAAACAGTCTGTCAGTTTTGTCTGCTTGGGAGTAAACCCTATGAGATTCGGAAGCTGACCTTGAAGGGATACAAATATGACCTGCTTTTTGTGGCATTATGAGCGAGGGCTAAAGTTTGCTCGATGTCCTCTTTTCTTAGCCGTGCTTGTTAATGCTCGTATCCCTAAACCAGTGTGCAACATCTAAAAACTCACAGGACTTGCTGAGCTCTCGCGGAAATATGACTGGACATTGGGAGTCGCACCGAACAAAAAGGAGTGTTCAATCCAAGAAACGTTGGAGCCAGAGTTGGCTTATTGGGTATCGCTGGAGCAAGGGAAAATTTGAGAGCAGTGCTGATCTGGAGGGTGATGTCATAAGGTGATCTTTAAGTTGGGCTAGAGAGGGGCAAAGCTCAGTGGACGGGGCAACATCAAGTAAGGTGAAGCCAACCAGGGACAAAGGAGCTTTCCAAGGTGGATGAAAAGGATCCAAGACCATTGAGGACAACAGTGCAATCGGACAACAGATATCAGCAGACACTTGACCATGTAGCATTATTAATAGTTCTTTTCCCCTGTTCATTACCGAACTTCTCATCCGAACATTCTCCTTTCTGTCCAAGTCTCAGTACAACCCCGGTACACCTACCAATTCTAATTCCGTTGTTCTTCCGGACCAGCCTGAAGGAGCTGAATAACCATGCCCTGAACAAATAGACCTATACATCCATCATACCAGTAGACTCCAGACCATGCCCCACGGGTTAATCGCACCCGTACGAATCTGGTCTTTCCAATTACATAACTGTGAAGTGAAAGTTTCTAATGCTGCGCATGAGCGCGGAATTACAACAAACTTTCAGGCTAATGCAGGGCTAAAACAATGAGCTCGTGAGACCAAACTTCGTTTATGCGTAGAACGCCTCGAAGAGGTAAATGACGCCAAAGAAGAGGAAAGCGATGGCACCGCCGACAGTGACTGGGGCACACATTAGCAAGACCACAATATCGGCACAAGGACGTTGTAAATTATCGAACTTACCAACTTTGAGGCTGACTTTGCCGGCGATGGCACGTCCCCCAATGACGGCAACGCCTGTGCAGCAAGCATGGCCCATGATCGCGCCGAGCGTCACCCACCAGTAATCCTGGCCCGCTGCCATAGCAATGGTCGCAATCTGGCTGCGGTCACCCCACTCTCCAAGGAAGGTCATCACGAATGTCTGCACCCAGGCAGGGCTCAACAGGAATGAAAGGAGGTTGTTAAGTCCAGAAAGAAAGTTGGCGAGAACACTAGGACGAGGAGACGAGCTCCGACCTTCGGGCGAGCTGGACGGGCTCCGTGCCGGGGCAGGGAACCGAGACTTCGACCGCGACTTACGGTTGCCCAAACCCATTTCCAGAGCATAAGGTGAGACATCCGACTTCTTCCTAGCAAGGTTTTCCTTCTCTTCCAGCTCCATCTCAACCTCTTGCATCTCGGCGGACACGCCCTCGTCAGGGCTCATCGCCAGTCCCTCGCGGAGTAGGCGGGCGCCAAAGACCAAGAACAAACCAGCAGCAAGGAAATTAGTGAGCCGCTTTGAGATCAGGGTGGGCACAGCATGTCCCAAGACAGCTGAAAGGACGGTCATGGTGACGAGAGCGCCTAATGCGCCAGAGAAGACCACCAAACGGTCGTGCTTCATGGCCATCAGAGCAGCAACAAGGAATGTCTTGTCGCCGACTTCCGAGAAGATGATCATCGTAAGGGACAGGATGAAGGAATGGAAAGGTCGGATGAGACCTTCGTTTTCGCCATTATCAAGGAGTGGACTTCCAGACTTTACAGTATCCGAGACTGCGAGATGATCGATATCTGCAACAGATTCGGGGACAGGGAGGGATTTATCGTGAGTCTTTTCTGGAAGATCGGCTGGTTTCTGCGATCAAAGTCAGCGCCAGTTCCCCAAGTCAATCTTAGAACAATCCACGAACCTCAAGCCCCAGTACATCTTCAACTGTCCTCTCTGACGATTTATCAGTGGTTTTGCTTCCCTTTCCTCCAGCTATCTTTTCATGATCTGAATGCTCCAAAGGAGGAGCCTCTTTGGGAGTTTGTGGTTTGTTCTCGACGATCTCGCCCTGCTGTTCTCTCAATATTTTTTCCCTGGACTTCTCCGTGACACCGCCTTCAAGTCCAGTAGTCCCCTTTTTTGGGCCAGCGTGGGCCTTATCAACCATTACACCATCGTGAATATCAGGTATCTTCTTTCCATCCACAATGGTGGGATCGGCAGGTCGCGAGGGTAAAGGGGGAAGTTCGTCGGCTTTAGAACTCGGAACATTGAGTTCAACAAATGGACCGGCGTGCGGCCTCCCGTCTTTTCCATCGATTGGGGCATCTTTGGTGCCCAATCCCCGACCAGACGCTAGGATGTCGGTAGTCGAGACAGTGTCCTTGCTTAGCGGCGCATCACTAACAGCAGCCGTGATAGCAAGGGAGGGAAGGAGCAAAAAAATGACAGAGGATTGGGAGGTTTTGAGCTTCATCGTTGTCTGAATTAGAGATGGGAATCGGCGACAGAAGAACAGTTGGGGAAGCTCGAGAAATACGTTGCGATCCTCGTGGCAACGGTCGTGGCAACGCGCGACAGGTCCTGGGAATCGATTGGGGGAAAACTGGCGAAAGACTGGCGAAAAGTGGAAGGAGTTGAGCCGCTCGTTACTTGTAAGCTCCCGGATCAAACGATGTGGTAAACTAACAAACCACAAAGTAAAACAAAATAATGAACCGAAGGAGCGTCGGAAACAAAAAAGCTGACGTGAAGTCCAAAGGACGGGACAGAAAAGAAGGAGGAGGTCCAGGGTCTGTTTGAGCTCCCTCCGAAGTCCAGACTCGACCCAGCAACAAGGGGTTCTGGCGGATGACCAAGACCAGCTTGGCGCGATGCGTGGAAAGGTCCTTGCACCGCCACAGGACCCACCAGTATGTCATGGCCCCTAACTTTGACTTTATGTTCGAAGTCCAAGCCAGCCTTGTCGGAGTTGGGACGTCCTGTATTATCGTGCCTGGGAAAGCTCTTGGCCTGAAAGTGCTTTTAGATTTTCTCAAATTCTAACAACGATTTGCGCACAAGTCCACTAAAGCATAAACACCGCGGTGTAGTCTGTCTCTTCAGCGCCTCTACAGTACACGTGCCATCAAAGCACGGCTTATAGGCAGCTCATCCCTGTTCGATCTTACATACAGCAAGTAATCCAGTTGCCAGAGCTCCATGATTTAAGTAGACATATCAAGAACTCCACGTGAAGTGGCTTGTATTGTGATGCATTTATCTATATGAATCGTGAGAATCCATGAGGTGGTAAAAGAAGAATGCTGTACGGCCACGTAGGTGAAGCAGGTTATGATTGTGCAATCATCTGTAATCGTACGTATTGGGCAGAACTTGGATGACCTAAGGCAGCACCGCAGTGCAAAGATCGGGTGGGTCTGCCCCACAGAGAGTGATAGCCCCAGTCACGTGAAAAGCTGATCTGGCAGGCATTTTCGTCATCAGGGCGCAGATAAATTTTGGAGCACCCCCGTCTGGAAAGTTTCAACCCTAACCCCAACCCTTCCCTCCTTCGCGCGGTCTTGTCGTCCTCATCGCTGCTCTCATTGAGGGCTTCTCACACACCGTTTTTGAAAGTCATTTACCAATTCATATCAAGTAGTGAATCAATGTCTGGCCGTGGTCGAGGGCGCCCTCCTTCACGGTCGGCGGATCCTGCGCCAGCCCCAGTCCCCGGCCGCCGCTCAACGCGCCAACAGCAACAACACGCGGCGCAACCACAACAGGAAGTTGGCGATCTTCAACAACACTCGCAGCCTGAGCTCCTTCTGCATGAAAAACAACAGGAGCAGCCACAGAGTCAAACTGAGCCATCTATGTCTGAAATGAAGTTCAACAATAATATCGACCCCGCCATCACTGGCCCCTCCAGTGAATCGGCCATGCCCCCTCCTCCTGCCCCTGGTTTTAAGAGTTCGCAAGGACAAAGCGGTTTTGGGATCCCGCGTCGGGGTACACGCCGCGATCTCAGCGCTCCCAGCATGGTCAGTGTTAACAGCATCGCCAACACTGACTCCTTTTCTCAAGCAGAGCTTCCAAGTAAGTTTTCTACCACTTTCAATCAGACGGTCTATACGAGTTTTGACACACTGCTTTAGGTACTGCGCCTCAAAAGGACCATCTGTTCAGTCATCCGGCACGTACTGCTTCCGTGTTGTCTTCTCAGTCTTCCCAGCTAGGAGACGCATCCCGGCAAAGGACAGCCCGAGTGAGGCTCATGCAGCGTATGAGGCATCGCCTGCGTGGTGCTTGTGATGACTTTTTCAATTTCTTAAGCACGGCACCCATTGAAGATGACCTCTGGCTTGACGAGAAGGAAGCTTTTAAGGCTCCTCTTGAGTCTTATCTCCGGCATTTTCTGTCGGACGTCGAGAGCCCTTCGGTTGATCCTTCTTATGTGCTCAACGCTCTGGGTCTTGACAAGTCATCTCCGGAGGGAAGAGTTGTCTACATGGAGATGCTCATGGCAAACTTGACTTTGCTTTTCGATGATCTGCAGCCTCAGCCCCAGAGCTTGATGGCGGTCTTACAGAAGCTCGAACAGAACTTTCCGGGTGCATATGTTCCTGATGACCCAGAGTTTCATGATGCACGGACGAATGAGCAGCTTGCGAATCAGACCCTCCTAATTCGGACACAGCAGTGCATATACAAGCTGCAGCGGCGGTGCGGCGAGAATGCTGCTCCATTCAACCCTCTTCAGGTGGTCGCAGAGCAATGGTGTGATGGGGACTTCTCTCTCGAAGCAGTCAAGGCGTTTGTGAGAGATAGAAACAAGGATGCTTTCCAGCTGAAGCCCTTGACAGTGGCGGACTCTGAAGATACTAAAGAACGGAATGCGGCCCGCTTTGCCTCTATTTGCCGTTTGCTACCGGATACTGAGGTCCAAGGCTCGCTTCTCGATCTCAAGGAACTTCAAGGGACATACTCTGTCGAAGAGTTCATTGGACATTCGATTGAGTTCATCAAGACCATCTACGACAAGATCAAAATATCTATCTCTCAAGCTTCGTCTTTGATTCCTGCTCCTGCCGAAGTCGACTCACGGGCTGGTTCTCAGATTCATCCCCATCTTGAAACTGAGTCGATAACTGGGTTCCATCGCCAAGAGTCCCAAGCGTAAGTGAGCTCTACTAAAAAATACTATTTGCTTCTCCTGACAAAAACTTACTTCCAGGACGCCTTCTGTACCGTATGATATGGATCTTTTGCGGAGGATGAAGCAACTAGAGCAACGGCCAGAGTCTACCCCTTATCCTGATAGTCACCAGCTTCCTCCAACCCCATATCAGCCACCCCCAAGGCTTCCGTACGCCCCAGGATTCAGCAGCCCATCGTCTTATTCTGGTCCCCAACATACCTCTAGCTTCCAGCCGAATGGGTCGCTGTACACTGAGTCGGCCGCACAAGCTACTGGCCGTAAGAGGCGTGCCCAGCATGACGCGCCCGCTGAAGGTGCTGCTGGAGCGGTCGCCCCCCCAGCAAAGAAGCCTCGTGGCAAGAGGAAAAAGAACGATGCTCAAGCAAGCGCTGGAGAAGAGGCCGTAATGGCTCCTGCCACTCAATCGCAGTACCCGCCTGTGCCAGACGCTACAGATCAGGACACCGTCTTGGACATTGTCCAACAACGAACAAGAGAAATGTCGGCTGCAGCCCGAAAGGCTAAGAAGCCACAGGAGCGCAAGGCTTGGGTCCGGAGCGACGTTAGGGCACTCATCAAAGCCATTGAAATCTACTCGTGCAAGTGGGCTCTTATTGAGAAGAAGATCAAGGATGGCACGATCCACTTCGAGCGCCCCCGCGATCAGCAGGCTTTGCGTGATAAGGCACGGCTTTTGAAGCAAGATTACTTGAAGTAAGTTAACATTTTGCACTCCCATACAATGTCGTCCATGCTGCGGTTGCTGACTTTGTCTTTCAGGGCTGATATGGTTTTGCCACCGGGATTTGACCTTGTGGTACTCGGAAAGAAGGAGAAAGAAAATGTCATTGCGGTTGGAAAGAATCCTGAGCGCAAGGAGTCTGATGTCGATGAAAACGGCAAGCCAATCAATACAGAATATAGAGGAGACCCTGGCGAGCTGCTGTTAGCAAATCAGGAGGAACAAGAACAGATCGAAGCCCCGGCACTTCCGCCGCCACCACCTGGTGAGGTGCCTGCGGGCTCTTCAACGCAATATCCCCCTGTTGAGCCCCAACCCCAGCCCCAGCCTCAGCCCCAACCCCAGCCTCAGCCTCAGCCTCAGCAGCAAGCTCCTTTGGCCCAAATGGATGCTCCGGTTGCTTAAAAATCTGTCTTGTAATATGACTGTTTAACGGCACCGGGAGGATGGCGGCGCGGGCTGAACTGTCATGTACTTGGGCGGGCATTGTTGATCAGATACAGTTTCCTAGGCTGACCACAAAATGAACCCCTACAACCTTGGGAAGGTTTACCCAATTGTCTTTTCTGTTATTGCTTAATGTACAATTACGGGTCGTCTTGCTTCGATAAAAATCTTACAAGTCACTTAGATCTAGGCCTCAGCCAACACGAAACAATGAAGTTAACCCTAACCCTCTTCTCGTGATCATTCAGGTGACCCAGCAAAACCCACCCGATCATTGGTCCCTCCTCTGCCATTCCTGACGGCTCGTGAGGTCCGTGCACGCAGCAAGTCGATGATCCCTGCTGCTGTGGGGCAACCCCCTATGGCATCCGGTGTGTTGTGTGAATTGGCAACGTCGCGAGTTGCATTCCACACTGGCTCAAGCCTTCTGAGCCCGACGCTCTCGAGCTTTACACCTGAACACAACACCGTCCTGCCCATCATGAGCTACGGGAAGAAGGACGAGGACGCCGATACGGGTCTGGTCAAGATCGACCGGACCCAGGTTTTCCAGGAAGGTGAGCAACCTGCTGTTAGGATGGACATGGCCGTGGCCTTGTACACACAAGCGGGAACAGCAAGCTGATTGCAAGCCGATGTTGCCCTTTGACAGCTCGACTGTTCAACAACTCGCCAATCCAGCCGCGAAGATGCCGCATTCTCTTGACCAAGATCGCCCTGCTTCTCTATACCGGCGAGAAGTTTCCGACCACCGAGGCCACAACGCTCTTCTTCGGCATCTCGAAGCTTTTCCAGAACAAAGATGCCAGCTTGCGGCAGATGGTCCATTTGGTCATCAAAGAACTGGCTAACTCGGCCGAGGATATCATCATGGTCACCAGTACGATCATGAAGGATACGGGAGGAAGCACAGACTCCATCTACCGACCAAATGCTATCCGCGCGCTCTGTCGCATAATTGATGTAGGGAGCGCTCGTTGTAACTGACCCCTGGCAGTTTCATGTGGAGCTGACGTCGACTCTGCCAGGCCACCACCGTCCAATCCATCGAGCGCGTCATGAAGACAGCCATTGTCGACAAGAACCCCTCTGTTTCGTCGGCAGCCCTCGTGTCCTCTTACCACCTTCTCCCTGTCGCCCGGGATGTCGTCAAGCGTTGGCAGAGCGAGACCCAGGAGGCCGCGGCCAGCACCAAGTCGTCTGGCGGCTTCTCCCTGGGCTTCGGCTCTTCGTCGAGCAGCCTGCCCGTCAACAACTCAACCATGACCCAGTATCATGCGATTGGTTTGCTTTACCAGATGCGTATGCACGACAGGATGGCTCTCGTCAAGATGGTCCAGCAGTTCGGAGCGGCCGGTGCTGTGAAGAACCCCGCCGCTATCGTCGTGTTGGTTCGCCTTGCCGCCCAACTGGCCGAGGAGGATCCTCAGCTCAGGAAGCCTATGATGCAGCTGCTGGATGGCTGGCTCAGGCACAAGAGCGAAATGGTCAACTTTGAGGCGGCCAAGGCTATTGCCAGCATGCCAGATGTGACAGATGTCGAGCTCTCGCAGGCGGTCCATGTTCTCCAGCTCTTCCTCAGCTCCCCTCGTGCCGTTACCAAGTTCGCCGCGCTTCGTATTCTCCACACTATTGCTTCGTTCAGGCCACATGTTGTCAACGTGTGTAACCCCGATATTGAGCTCCTCATCTCGAACAGCAACCGCTCCATTGCTACTTTCGCCATTACCACTTTGCTCAAGACCGGCAATGAGGCCAGCGTAGACCGGCTGATGAAGCAGATCACCGGCTTCATGTCCGAAATTACTGACGAGTTTAAAATCACCATCGTTGAGGCCATTCGGACCCTCTGCCTCAAGTTCCCCAGCAAGCAGGCCGGTATGCTCCAGTTCCTGAGCGGCATCTTGCGCGACGAGGGTGGCTACGATTTCAAGCGCGCTGTGGTTGAGAGCATGTTCGACTTGATTAAATTTGTTCCCGAGTCTAAGGAGGAGGCCCTTGCCCATCTTTGTGAGTTCATCGAGGATTGCGAGTTTACTAAGCTGGCTGTCCGGATTCTCCACCTCCTTGGCGTCGAGGGCCCCAAGACGTCCCAGCCGACCAAGTACATCCGGTATATCTACAACCGGGTTGTTCTGGAGAATGCCATTGTTCGTGCCGCTGCTGTTACGGCTCTGGCCAAGTTTGGCGTTGGTCAGAAGGATCCAGATGTTAAGCGGAGTGTGGAGGTTCTGCTCACTCGGTGCTTGGACGACGTTGATGACGAAGTGAGAGACCGAGCCGCTCTGAATCTACGGCTTATGCAGGAGGAGGACGATATAGCCAATCGGTTTGTCAAGAACGGTATGTCTCTGCCCACAATTGCCTAGGAAACCTCCCGAGTTTGATCTAACAGAGTGTACAGATAGCATGTTTGCTCTTCCTTACTTCGAGCAACAACTTGTTATGTATGTCACATCAGATGACAAGTCTACCTTCGAAACTCCCTTCGACATCTCCAAGATTCCGATTGTCACGCGTGAGCAGGCGGACGCCGAGGACAGGACCAAGAAGCTTACCGCCACCACTCCTTCTCTCAAGCCGCCGAAGACTGGTCCTACCAAGATGGCACCGTCAGCTGCCGAGGCAGCTGCTTCGGCGACAGCTGTGGCGCAGAAGTACGCCCAGGAGCTGGCAGAAATCCCGGAGATCAGGGAGTTTGGCAACGTGCTCAAGTCGTCTCCTGTTATTGAGCTTACGGAGGCCGAAACCGAGTACGTTGTCAGCGTGGTTAAGCACATCTTCAAGGAGCATATTGTGCTCCAGTATGATATTAAGAACACTCTGCCATCGACGATACTAGAAAACGTGTCAGTTCTGGCAACTCCCTCGGACGATGAAGGGCTGGAGGACGCTTTCGTCGTGCAGGCTGAAAAGCTTGAGACGGATGTTCCCGGCAAGGTGTATGTAGCGTTCCGGAAGGTCAATGGGGAAGGTTCTATGCCCGTCACGACCTTCTCCAACGTGCTCAAGTTCACGAGCAAAGAAATTGATCCCACAACGAACGAGCCGGAGGAGACAGGCTACGAGGATGAGTACGAGGTGTCCGACTTTGACCTGTCGGGCAGCGATTACATCATCCCGACCTTCGCCAGCAACTTCGCTCATGTCTGGGAGCAAGTGGGCGCCCAGGGCGAGGAGGCTGAGGAGACCTTGCAGCTTAGCGGCATGAAGAGCATAGCCGGTATGTTAACATTGCTGAAATTATTTGGAGGTGAGCCTGTACTAACAGTGACACTCAGAGGCTACGGAGCAATTAGCCAAGGCACTATCCCTCCAGCCGGTGGAGGGCACGGATGTCCCTATCAACCAGTCAACACACACCCTCAAGTTGCTGGGCAAGACGGTCAACGGCGGCAAGGTGGCGGCCAACGTGCGGATGGCCTACTCGTCCAAGACAGGAGTTACCACCAAGATTACGGTCAGGAGCGAGGAAGAAGGTGTCGCCGCTTTGGTGGTGGGATCTGTTGCGTAATGATGATTGGATGGACCCATGGCGTTAATTATTTACTACTATCAGTTTTCTTCATGCTTCCACTTCCTCTTATGCGAATGTTCATCCTAAGAGGGCGCATACCGGACCGGTACCAAAGCTGCATAGGGTTTACATTTGAAAGGGGGTTGTTTCAATCAGTGGCAGCTTGAGCTGCTGCGACGTAGGTATGTCCGTATCGATAGACTCCTGATGGTTGGGAGCTGGCAGGTGAATTTGAGGGCCCAATTAATGCTCTGCACGGATAAACAATGCACTGTGTATTAGCCCATACAGAGCCTGGCGGTTCTGCAGAGGGTGAACATCATGATCCTTATAGAGAGGGGCTGTCAATTTGCCAAGCCTTTTCTGCTTTTGACAGCCGCGAGATGCATATCCCTACGGAGCTGGAAAGAACACTCCGCCGCCAGCCACGCTAATACCTTGATACCGCCAAGCCCGAAACATGCCTGGGACCAACATAAACCGATAAAAGCGCTTTGCAAGATGTCTGCCACATCATCAGAGCTCTAGTAGCAGTTCCAACTGCTCGGACGGGTGCCAGATGCAGGGATCCACTGACCCATAATGGATTACAGTTCTGATCGAAGCCATCTCAAAGGGGGATCTTTGGCCAATGATGTCCCGCATTCCGCATTCATCTGTCATTTGCACACGAACGTTCAGTGCCCCACTGTCTGACCAAGGCCCTCTCCAACAAACATTTTGAACACAACATATCGTCGCGTATATACTCATCTGAGAAAACCACATATTCTCCTAAACAATGTGAAGTTTTTCCAAATAAAAAGTCAAGAAATCAAAGAGACAACGGCTTAGAGCTCATTCCCAATATTAGATATTGTATTAGTCCTCGCTAAGACACGGCGTTGACTGGCAGTTTACAAGACTCTGAGGGAGGGCCTGGATTAAGTGCCAAAACTTTTTATTCTTGGCTCTTCTTAGCAGAGTTGTTCTGTCGGCGAATAAGCAAGCTGTGTAGGCGCCCACTACCGATACGGTAATTATGCAATAAAAAGTGCCTTGAAAAGTGGTGGGGAAAGCCTTGGTCAGATAGTGGGGGCACTGAACGTTCGTATGCAAACCACAGCCTCAGATGAACAAAGGGGTCCAGGTGACTGCTGCGCTTGGATGGTGTAGAGGATGCCATCCAAATGACCCGTATCAAAATTGTGGAGGAAAACTTGGCTTTGACCTATTATTGCCCAGAGCATAAATAAGAGGCCGCTGCAGCAAGCCATTCAACGCGATACGTCGCGTCCAGTAGGGTGTCCCTGCGATTCAGCGCGGCTTCAGCGGATCCGGCACATCGCGCTGCCGGATGAAAAAAAGTAGTCGAGACCCCAAAGAAAGCTTGGTTCTTTTTTGATCCACACCCTATCTTCTCCAACTTTCTTCAAGCTTTCGCCCCCGGTTTTCCTCGTCCAGTGGGTTCCATTGGTCGACTTGGGACTTTTTGCTCATTGGCAATTCGTTGCATAGCTCAAAGTACTAAGACCGACCAGCACATCCATCACTCTCGTCTGGGGACGGTCCCGCCTCTGTTCGCTCCTCCGCCGTATCTTCCGAGCCCCTCTCATCCACACTGACCTCTCCCTCTTCACTGCTGCCGCTCCGGGCTGGCTTTTCTCGCTCGACTCTTGCACTGCGCGCCGGTTATTTTCTTAAGCAGACAACTGTGAGCGGGAAGAAAGCAAACCGTTGCAAGATGGTGTACGTCCGCCAGGAGTATTTGCCGAACTTACGGCAGTACAAGTACTCGGGTGTCGACCACTCGCTGCTGTCGCGCTACATCCTCAAGCCTTTCTACACCAATGTCGTCATCAAGCTGTTCCCGATGAGCATGGCCCCGAACCTGATTACGCTGACGGGCTTCATGTTTGTCGTAGCCAACTTTCTGACCCTGCTCTGGTATAACCCCGGCTTGGACCAGGACTGTCCCGCTTGGGTCTATTACAGCTGGGCTTTGGGTCTGCTTCTGTACCAGACCTTTGACGCGGTTGATGGTACACAAGCGTGAGTGTTTCGTCCTTATGTTGTATTCAACTTGAAGCTTGAGAGCAGCGCGGCTAATACTCTCTCCAGCCGTCGCACTCGCCAATCCGGACCCCTTGGCGAGCTCTTCGACCACGGAGTCGACGCCCTCAACACGGCGCTCGAGGTCATTATCTTCGCAGCCGCGACCAACATGGGCCAGAGCTGGAAGACCGTCGCCAGCCTCGGCGCCAGCCTCTTCACCTTCTACATCCAGACCTGGGAAGAATACCATACCAAAACCCTGACCCTGGGCATCATCAACGGCCCTGTTGAGGGCATCCTCGCCGTTGTCGGCATCTACGCCCTGACCGGTTACCTCGGCGGCGCCTCCTTTTGGCAGCGCCCCATGCTCCCCACCCTCGGCATCCCCCAGGCCCTCCCCGGCAGCATCACTATTCCCTCCCGACTCTACAACCTCTCCTTCACGGACTGGTACATGGTACAGGGCGCGGTTGTCCTCGTCTTCAATACCGTGCAAGCGGCGCACAACGTCATCCGCGCGCGCCGTGCTCGCGGCGATCGCTCGCGGCATGCGCTCCTGGGTCTCCTCCCCTTCTGGGCCACGTGGGCATTTATCGTCGCTTATCTTGCTCTCCAGCCTACGATTCTGTACAATCACCTCGTGCCGTTTGCCGTCTTTGCCGGCCTTATCAATGCCTATTCCGTTGGGCAGATGATCACGGCGCACTTGGCCAAGCTGCCCTTCCCGTACTGGAACGTCATGGTCGTGCCACTGGCGTGCACGGTAATTGATTCCATGGGGCCGGTGCTGCAGAAACATAGCCCTATTCCGGGCCTGGGCTGGCCCTCGGCGCTTGGGGATGGGGTTTATCAGGTCGCGGCGATGTTTTGCATGCTGGGGATTGCGATTGGTGTCTATGGCAGTTTCGTGGTAGATGTTATCGTTACTATCTGCGACTACCTGGATATTTGGTGCCTGACGATCAAGCATCCTTACGTCGAGGTCAGTCAAGCGAACGGCAATGCAGTTAAGGCCAATGGCCATGCCGTTAAGGCAAACGGCCATGCTGTCAAGGCTAACGGCAATGCTGGCAAGGGGAAGAAGGCGAACGGCAATGCGGTTAAGGTCAATGGCGTGAAGAAGTATCAGTGACCGGGTGTTGCTGTGTAGAAACCAGCAAAGCATGTGGTTCCTGAAATGCCGCAGCAGCTTTGGTTGCCGGCCGCTGTCAGGCCGGGAGATTTGGGAGGGAGGACAAGGGGTACAATCGTCGTCATGTTCTGGCGACAGTGTCCCCCGATGGGAGTCTATTCGGAGGTCGGTGAGAGATGGAGAAGACCAGAGATGCTGGTCACCGCTGCCGCATGGTAATGCTACAAGAAATCGGCGGCGACAATCAAACTTTGACGTCATGACACATGGATGGACCAAATGGCGAGGATATCTGGTGATGAATGATGGTTTACGGAACACACACACACACACGAGTGGTATATAGAACTGGGCCGGTGCTAGGGTAACCAAGAGGGCGTTCAGGGTCTCCTATAATGGTCTTTCCTTTTTTAAAAAAAAAATCTTCCCATTTACCAACTTACCTACCTTATGTTGTTCCTCTCTCGGGTCCGATTAGATACCCAGTCCGTCTTTATAAGGTGATAGGGGTGTACATATGGATGGCGGTATAATTATGGGTTATTAGATTTAGAATCAGAAGAATTGCGACGTGTTTGCAGTGGTTCCTTCGGTCAAAAACATTCTCATTTTGAACTAACGATACATGACCTCAACGAAATTCGGGGACCAAATCATCACATGCTTTCATTGTCGCAAACAGAGCAACGACAGAAACGTTAAATCCTTGTACAGATCCTCCCCGTTTTTAACGCAACGAGGATGCTTGCACACGCAAGTGAAATCCAGAATACCTCCAAAGTTTGAAGCAGTTCTTAGCTGCAGTCTGCCTTTCCAACTTCTCCAGCGACAGCTCCAGCGACAGAAAACTTGCCGGTCCAAGCGTCCTGTCCCTCAGAATAACCAAAAAAAGACAGCCAACGCCACCAAAATCTAGTCCCGTTCCAGCCCGTCGACAATTTCTCATCTGTCATCCAAAATGAGGGGTCACCGGACACCATCCAGCAACCATCAGCCGTGGCACACGCCACACCAAAACCTGTGAGGAAGGACATCCGTCCAGCCAAATCCTATCATCGATCTCCATGGGCGCTGTCACAACCCATCTTGCCCCCATAACTGCATAAGAGAACTAATCCGCCATAACCAAACCAAGATCATCCATCCCCAACCCTTTATAGCAACTCATCGCTCCCACTCGCCACACTCTGCTGAATAGCCTCCACAATCGCCCTCTCCTCAAACACGGGCCCCTGCCCATCACACTTCGCCTGCGGCCTCAGAATCTCACTCACCTTTGCCAGATCCACCAACCCCTTCTTAAACAGCTCATGATTGATGATAAACTCCCACGTCGCGCCCGCAGCCAGCAACCTCTCACCGTTCTCGCTCAGCACAATCCGATGACTAGGCGTCTTGTTCGCATGGCTCTGAAGCACGTTAGAATAGAAATCTGTCGGGGAGTACTGCATAGGTCCCGTGGTGGTCGGGGCGGCGTTGGAGTTCGGCGAGCCTGCGCTCGCGGCCACCATGGAGGTGGTGGCTTTGAGGATCTCGTTCTCGGTGCTGATCTTTTGCAGGTCGCGCTTGAGGCGCTCGTTTTCGGAGAGGGCTTCTTGCTGGGCTTGTTCGAGCTGTTGGACGCGGTTTTCGAGGTCTTTGACGTGGCGTTCTTTGCGCTCGCGGAAGGCTCGTTGGCTAGGCGGGGATTAGCATGGTGTGTTTAAGGTAAGCAACAGAGAGCGAAAGGACGTCGATGGGTATTGGGCCAGTGGAAAGTATGATGGGGTTAGGAGAGCATTGATGATGAGGAGGGTCCACATGGAGATGGGAAGGTAGCAGCAACAAGATGGACTTGGCAGGGCTACTCACGCTGCACGGTTCTGCGCTTTCCGCCGGGACTGTGCCGGGGTAAGATCCTCATCCGAGGAGCCCTGCTTTCGGCTCGAGGCCTGCTGCTCATCTGTCTCCTTCTTAGGAACGGCAGCCAGGATGCCGGAGGTGGGTCCGGCAGGGTGGTGGACGGCACCGTTGACGCCGTTGACGCCGTTGACGCCGTTAACGTTGCCAACCGGATGCACGACACCCGCCGCTCCAACGGCGGCGGCGGGATGCTGGCCAGGCGGTGTTGGGGGTCCTGGAAAGGGCTGGGTGGGATTGAAGGGGGCATAACCCGCATTAAAATTGGGTAATTGTTGTTCCTGAGGTGGCAGGCCGTGGGCGGTGAACTGGTCATAGACTTCCTGAGTAATGATTGTGTAAGCCTCTGAGCAATGCGCGCTAGGGAACTGCTGGCAGCAAACCACGGCGGCCAAGCGGCGGAGCGGACAGGGTCGTTACTGGGCAAAACGATGATAATGAATTTCGCCCGCAGAAGCGACCACAACAGTGCAGGGACCAGGAGTGCCGGGCTGCAGGGGCCTGGGTTTGTTCCTGGAAATCAACATAACCAGAATCGCGACCTACCGGCGACGACGTGGTAGTGAACTCGTCCGAGGCGACGGAGGCTACCGAGTTGGTGGGTGCCGGCGTGAGAGGAGGGATGCCAGCGTGCGCCCCCATAAACTGGTATGGCGGAGCGCCAGGGAAGTATGCGGCATTCGTGTAGTCCATGACGCTCGGTCTGATCGAATTGAACAAACGCCTGCGCAGTGGTACTGTAAATTGTAGTTTGCAAAGGCTAGAGCAGGTTTAGTGATTACGGAGTATGAAGATGAGTCAAGACGGGACGCTTTTTTCCTGTCCGCTTTTCTTTCTATCTTGGAGTACGGGGTACGGATTGGACGAATTGATGGGCGCACGTATTGTGGTAGGGCGCAGGTTCGGACGGGACCAGGTCTGGCCAGGTCTTGAGACTTGGGATGTGGGAATATCTTTCGAAGAGACAGCGGCTGGTCGACCCAGCAGGAACAAGGGGGTGGCCGGCTCTTTAGGCTGCCACAAGTCGATTTGAGGAATAAATGGCAATTGGCAACTGGCGACCGGGAAGGTTCTCGTCCAGTTATCCAGTACGCATCGGGGCCGGGGCAGAGGACGCCAACATTCTTCTGCGGGATTACCGTAATCCGTACACGGAGCTGTGCCCATGGGCGGTCCTGGAGCGCACACAGCGACCCGTAGCGTACGTAAACTACCGCTAAATCCTTATATATATATTTTACGGAGGAATAGGTAGGTATCGCAAAGGAAACTCTGGTTACGCTGTCACGCAAGGGCTGGGACAGTGGAGAAGATCACATCCAGCCCAGTTTTTTTGCTTGTTCAACGTCGGCGCTTGGCGCTAAACCCCATCGAGCAGCCCGCGGGGCAGACACCGACGATCTCTCGATCTCGAGCCTGTTATTCGTTTTTTTAACACCTTGCAAATTGCTGGTCGACTTCCCAACGATTCTTGTGTCCGACGATAGCGATAGTTTAATCGGCAGGCAGGCTAGATACAGCGACATAGGTATCTATATGAATAATATATAAATGTCAGACTGGTCCCATACAGGCCTAGATCGTTTCGAGCCTCCTTGTGCCCTGCTTCCCCGCAGTTCCGGATCCCCATGGTTCAGTCCTGTGGTTCACCCTCTGGGCCATGTTACGTCCGCCGCGCGCAGAACAGATGAACAGGCGGGACACGGAAGCTCCCAGCGCCAACAGACGAGGCTGAGAAACTGCGCAAAGATGCGCAGCAGCGGCGGTTAAGCTGGCAGCAACCGCTGTGATTGGGCCGTCCAAAGACAAACAAAACCAGCGGGTTCTTTGGTAGCTCGACGGCTCCGATTCTCCCGCATGTGTTCTGTATGCGGAACATGCTCCTGACTGCCAATTAGCTGAGAAGCGAGCAGAGAAACGATGGGTATGCTGCGGTGGTCTGGTGGTCTGCATGTGTATCGCATGCGCGCCATTTCGATGCCGCGAGTCTGTGATTCCCGTGAGAGTCAATCCATCTTGCTTTGCGATACGAAAAGAGATCCTTCCTACATACGAGATCGTCAGCAAGATGCTCGATCTAGGCCAAGCACTGTTACCGTCAGCATGATTTTCAGCAGCACACAACAGAAGCCTTCTGCTCAGTGTTTGCAACACAAGCCCCCCTTTGAGCCTCTCCCCGTGCTCCTGGATCAACCTCTGTCCGAGCTTTCTCTGTTGCCGAGGGTTCAGCGGAAGCAACCGTGTTCCAGAAACAGACGGCGATCCACATGCACCTACGGATCTGTATTTCAATGAGCCAGGTTTATCCTCGCTGACTCAATGCCGAACTCTTCGTTGTATCAGCTTTACCTGGTGTGTTGCTCCTCCGCTGATTCTTGTGAAGCAAAGTCTGTTTCGTGTTGAAGGCCCTTCCAGCTCTGGTTTTCTGTCTTTACCCGAGACCTTCAACATGGTCTTATCATGACTTTCCTGTGTATAATTGGAGGCTCGCAGCATAAGGCCATGCATCATGCATGTTGATTCAGCATCTTCGCTGTCAGTAACAAGGTAGGGTCTTCCCGTTTCTTGAGTGAGTTCCCCGACTTTCATTGGCCTAGTAGCAACTGCTGTCGAGACTGTGCAGCAAACATCGTAACTCCGGCCAGAGCTTTGGATATTGAGAGCGGCCTGTGATGCAAGCTTGTCGTTCCTATTTCAGCACTTCTGAAAATCTGAGGTTGGCCAACTTTTCAGTTAAGTCTTCTCGGAACACTTAGAAAGACCCCTGAGTTCAGACTCCCTTCTGGGTCACTGAAGCTGCAGTACAAATATTCTCTCTGGCCAGTGACCTCTTATTTTCGGACTCTGTTGTTGTCTTACAACACCTGTTGAATAATTTCTCTCTTCCTAGATTAAGTCAACCATGTTCTTCCCTTCAACATGTTGTCCTGTTGTCTCTCTCTGTAATATATCCCCGTGTATGGCCACTCTCTCCTGTCATGTATCTAGCTATGTATGTCTGTGCTTATCTTTGGTCTAATCAAGGGTGTATGGATGGCCTGGAAGCAGGTAAAAGGGATATGATTCCTTGCTGAGGTCAATGGCGTCAAGGTATGACGCTTCTCCAAAGTGTCGAGCTATTATTGTTGAGCCTGGGCCTTCAGGTTGTAGGACACTAGCTAATAAACTGTGATTTAATACAACCGAGCAACTATCCTGAAGATGGCTGAAGATCGTCGGCATCATGTATTCATGGGACTTCAGTATAAAGAAAATACACCCGATGTTTTGTACTCAACAACATTGTCCAGGCTGCTAATGCCCATCATGCAATCCAGGAGTCAGCCCTGGTACTCTGATGAATAGGAGAATCCAAGTTCTGTTAAGTCGTGTAATGTTTTGCTAAGGATACAATGGCTGAGTTTAAGCTGGGTGCAGACTTCGGCTATTAATTTCTTATGGTCCATTGTTTTGGTTGTTCCAAAAAGAGGATGACGGGGAGAGACAGGAAAGCGCGAAGTTACCCCCAAATGTCATTGGCCTTCTCTGTCTTTCCAGTGAATCTAAGGAAGGAGCAAGTCACGGCCCCCCAACCACTCGAAAAGATGAGTGAATGGAATATCTGTTATTCCTAAGAGCTGCCAGAAATTGGCTACTGTGCGAGAGTGAGAGTTAGTGAGATATCGGCCTTGAACCCTCAAAGAAACCCTACCCTCTGCACTTCACACGAGTCTTTAAACTCATAACCCGTTCTTCCGTCCACTGAAATTGGAGAACTCGACAACTTCAAGCAGACCATGGGTTACCCCCTGGGCACAGCTTGAACAGTTCCATTGGAACACTGATCAAACGTGCCGAACGAGGACCTGTTGGATCCGTCCTGGAGAAGAAGAAGTGATTTGAATGTGAGAAAATGTCTGGCATCCAGTTAGGCAATCGGACGACTCTGTCATCAGACGGTAAGTGCTCTACAAACTTTCTTTCTCGTCCGCCTTCGATCTTGGCCCAAGCCTTGATTTCCTTTTCTCGGGCACCCATCCCTTCTTCCCAACTTGGAGAGTCGGTCTTTGGCTTCCGTCTTTTTGGAGTCAACATCCCTGACTTGTCTCTCTCCTACAACTCCTTCTAAACTATTGATGTCCAGGAGTCTTTCGCGCTTGCATCTTATCTTTCTGTCGCCTGCGCCTCCTCCACTCGTGTCTTTTTCCTGCAGCCACATTTCCTCGAGTCCTATATGGCGACTTTTGTTTTCTTCAGCTAACGCGCGGACAGTCTCGTCTTCCGGCCAGGAACCTCGCAAGCAACCGACTTATACAACGGTCGGTTCGATCTACAACCCGGATGCCGCAACTCCTATTCAACCCCCCACCCGCCGTGCCAGGACCAGGCGCAATCCCTTTTCTGGTAGAGACAACAGCCTGGTTAACTTCTTGGACCTTGTCGATTCGGTCCTTGCTACGGGGTCTGCCTCAATCAACAACAACTGGCCGAGTCAGTCCTCATCGTCCTCGACTGCATTCAACTACACACCGCTCCAACAAAACGACGCCAGGGCAGTTAGCCCAGTCAGAGATCGGGGAAATTCCACATCTATCAGCGTGGATATGCCTATCCCAAACCTTCGTTCGGGAGGCCTTCCGTCTCCGACAGGGTTCAACGACACTCTCAGTCCCGAAGACGCTCTAGCAGCTCGGATCAATGTCAAAGGACTGACAAACTTGGCATCGTATCCTAATCCCATGCAGAAGGCTGCTCAAAAGGCTCTAGCGAGGGCCCGGCTTGCAAACCTCAATCGATCGGATAGTTCTTCGACATCCTCGCTTGGCCAGTCAGACTTAATCAATGATCGTTTCCTTGGGATCCAGAACTCGACAAGTGTCGCAACGGGACTGCCCCGGCCCTTAACCGCAGGACCGCCAGGTCAGCGACCATTTAAGTCAACAACACTTGACGCAGCTTCTAGGTGTCTTCGCGTCGATGACCAAATGTCTCCACTGGCAAGCATTTTTCGACCTAGGTCATCGCTTGGTGTTCTCAACAACCCCGGTCCTTCTCGTCCTGTCTTTGAGGATGGCAATGGGTTGACAGGAGGTGACAGGTTCGGTTCAACTGTCAATGATGAGAGGCAGCACCATGCTGTATCATACCCCTCAGCTGACCAATCAACGATTCGCTCACTGTCTCTTAGAAGCCCTTCTGAGATGCCTGGTGCTCCCTCGAATGATCTTCGGAACAAGATTCAGGATACTCTTCCTCCCGAGAGAGCCAAGGTATACTTCGGTAACAGCTTGCCCCCTAGCTACAACGGACGGTACAGGCCCATTCCGGACGACTGGCATTCAAAGTATCCGATCAATGAACGCAACCTAACACAAGATCCTATTACCGACCGAATGACTAAAGTTAACCGGATCTTCTATTCGGGTGCCGAGAGCCTGGTCAAGAGCATGGATCAAATCGTGCGTGATCGCAACTATCGTCGTCTGGAAAACAAAGTGGGAGTTATTGGAGAGGAACGCGAAAGACTTCGTGGCAGTCACATGGAACGTGTTGGAGAGGACGGGAAACTGTTGCTGCCGCATCTCACGGTCGAGCAAGCAAACGAAATGGAGTCGGCCGAGCTTGTGAAGCCTTTGCTCAACATGGCTTTTGCCACCTTGCTGGGCTACAAGACCGAGGCCCAGGCAGGCTCGTCGAACCGCAACCCGTCCCTTCACAGTTTCAAGGTCGAAGAGGAGTGGATTGACCACAGCGAGGACGGTCACTCGAGCTTCTTTAGCATTCCTCCGGAGGAGCAAGCTAGGAAGCGGGTTCGCAGGAAGGCTAGAAGGGGCTACTGAGGCAGTCACTGCCCAGTGTTAACAAGGGAAATTGGAACATTCTGAAGAGGTGGAATAAGTTGCTTTGGAGATGCTAGCACTACATACGATGGTGCTTGGATGATTTTGGTTGAGTACCTACTGAATGGCTTAATATGCACAAAGAGAAAGGAAACAAAAGAAGCTGAAAAGGAAAAAAAAAGAAGCAAAGAATATCTGTAGATTAGGAGCCAGGATTCGTGTCTATTCCTTTTGGGGTTCGGGTCCATCTTCTAGCTCATTGCTAACATGGGCGAAGTATGCATCAGCTCGCTTCACTCTGCTTCATGATACCTGATGACTTTCATACATTCACGCTTCAACTGTCAACATGATGAATGTCTCTGGGCGACCTGAATAATCGCTCCTCCTTTAACTAGTCCCAATCTGAAAACTGCTCCACACCTTTGACGAGGGTAGAGTTATGGTATCCAGTGCCATTAATGTGCCATGTGTCTTCATTATGTGCTTCCTGAGCGGCTGTTACATCCTTCTATCTCATGTTTCTTGTGACTTGTAGGATGGAACACGTCACCTGTTATCATGGGCATGGGTGAGGATAAAGGAACATGTAGCAGGGCACTCTTTTATTCTATTTTATTTATTTAATTTTACGACGGTAAGATGACAGAGCTCAGAGGGTTTGTCCTATAGAGTAAAAGTTCTCAAGAACAATTTAGTGAGAGTTGAGAGGTTGTGGGCTGGGCGAATGTTGACCAAGTAAACATCAAGCATGTTGAGGTGCTGAGCTTCTTCCCGCTCACTTAAGATCATGGAGAGGAGAGCGCTGACATTATTTCACTGAGCAAAAGTAGTATTTACACTTCTCGGACGTAAGCCAGAGTCTGGATCTGACATGGACAGACAACACTACACTGCACCATGATATGTCACCACGCGCTACACCAATCATGTGATGAGGCAAAACAAAGACCGGTTGCCCAATTTTTACTTGACCACCGTGAAACCAAACCCGAGAGTTTCGCTTCTTGAAATTAACTGTGTAGTTGTTCGCTGTACAACGTGTAAAAGCCACACTTCTTCCGACCTCCAACTTGACTTGAACAGAGAAAAAAAGGGAGAAAAGACCGCAAGTTATCCCATCAGTAAAAAAAAAAAAAAAAAAAAAAAAAAAAAAAAAAAAAAAAAAAAAAAAAAAAAAAAA
>Ga0065720_1003036_pt1 | contig 31249 bp, 23 predicted proteins | sample Thericmetagenome_FD_59107 | JGI IMG/M metagenome (GOLD analysis project Ga0065720, IMG submission 59107) | Thermophilic microbial communities from the Joint Bioenergy Institute, California, USA of rice/straw/compost enrichment - eDNA_2 v2... | ecosystem: Engineered > Solid waste > Grass >... | reverse complement strand
AAAGGAAGACAAAGAGAAACCGCCGACGGAAAACGCTCCTAGTGCTGAGCAGCCCGGCCCCGTGGCGCCTACCCCGAGGCAGGCGAAGAAATCGGCTGAGGGCGAGGGAGAGGAGGGAGACACGGAAATGAAGGATATTTGTGGTGAGACAAAGGAGTCGGCTCCCGTGCTGGCTGCTTCAGGAGTGAAGACTGAAGGAGAGGAAGTTAAGGAGGGGCAAACTGAGGCGGAAGAGAAAGCTAAGGCTCTTGTTGGTAAGCGGACTGCTGAAGAGGCGTTTGACAGAGCAAGAGACAGTGCTGGAGAAAGTGAGGAGCACAAGCCGGAAGAGAAGAAAGTTAAGGTCTATACCGGGGAGGGAGTCAGCGTTTGGAAGGGTCTTCAGGCTGAGGGCGAAGGGGAGACGAAAGACGGAGGAGGGAAGTTGGAAGTTGAGAAGACTGAACTTGTGCCTAAGTATTCTCAAGGAGAGGCGGAAGCTAAAACTAGCAAACAGGAAACTGCTGGCCAGGAGGGAGCTTGTCAACACACAAATGGTGGCAGCAGCTCATCCCCCAAGAAGCCCGGTCGTCCGAGAAAGCAGTCGCACCTTGGGAAGGCTCCTGTTGGGAGGACTGCTAGAAAGACAAGGAGTCAGGGACCGGTTGAGGCTTAATTCATGCTAGTCAACCAAGTTTATGGGCTGTTTGTTACATGTGTTTGTAATCTCTCGAAAAAAAGGTCGTTGATAGGATAAATCGGGGTCTGTGTAAAATAAGTTACGAACTTTACATGATTGTTGAAGTTCTTGATCAGATCATATGCCAAATCATTGAAGTTTTACGGGTATGTAAAATGTTCCGTTGTTGTAAGAAAATAAAGTTTGCATTTTGCTCAAGACAAAATGACAGTCAAGAACCTGTCCCCAAGAAGCCAAAGATGATTGTACCTCGTTGCCGTTTAGGTGAACATGCAGTCGTCAAGCAAACGTAGACACCTACCTAAATTTAATGTGTTTAAAGAAGGATTGAGCATGATCACTGAGGGAGGTTGCATCGTATCTTGGGTAATTAAGAACCGATTGTAACCTCCGATATCCTCAAGTTCTCCCTAGTATGCTGCGAGTTCTTTAACTTGTTAGATAGACTGGCAAGACTACCAAATTGGAGCGACAAACTAAAGGTTTAAGGTTGATATCGAGGCCATATGCAACTGAGAGTAAAAAGAGCCCAACTTCAAATGAATGGTTGCAGTGTTTGAAGCATAACTACCTTTATGTAGTGAGATACCACCGAGTTCAGGATGCTAGGCATGAACTGCTAGTCACGTCGCCGACCTCTAGGCACAAGAAATGCAGCTTCAGCAGTTTCTGTAGTTTTAACTTGCGCTGCAAAGTTCTGATTCATTTAAGCTCTAAGACGATGGTGGTGTGTTATAGAGTATGGCGGAAATAACCCTTTCGTCGTCATCGTACATAATTGTGTAATCTCTTATAATGAGCAGTGAATTGTAGCGCCTTTGCTCTTCCATTTTGTATTCATCGTTCCCTCAGTATCAATTATATCGTCAATGGAATCATTAGTCCATAATTGGGAGAACTCATAACATTGATAGTTACTGGGAAATCTTGTGTATAGGGAGCCTAAACTGATATAGTAGAAAAGCCGACCTACGACGAGGTTGATTTCGCACCTCTGATCAACTCCCTACATTACCGCACTCTAACAGTTCGGTCGCTGAAACTTGGGATAGACTTTGCATTTTTGATATACAGCTCTTCCCACCACCCTGATTTCATAACTGCTACGCTACAACTGGTCTTCATCACGCCTAACTTAAGGGACTTGTAGATATAGTCTAAACGGCGGCATGCTCCGCTCCATTTGACATAAATTCCTTCTTGTACATTTCATTGTTATTTGTTTGCGAGTGCTGAATCCTGAGATTCAGGATCAGGTCAATGATAGAGGAAGCACTTTTCGTTCGTAATAACTAGCTCCTCTCATCATGTGAACAAAAACTTACCCGCAACAGAGCTATTGAGTTAGCTTTCAGTGGGTTTTATTATTGCGTGGCTCGTGGCTGGTCGAATCATACAGGCTCAAGTTCCCCGCTCCGGCTGGTGCCAACACCAATGACCAACCTCTTCGCCCACTAACAATTTCCTGGCCATTATCGCACAATCCCATGGAAATGTGCAGCAATGCTTTTTTATAGTTTGTAATCTTCGTTAAGTACCTGATGTAACTGAGTGATGATTGAATCGGTGGCTTGAAACACCAGAAGGTTATTGTTGGATCTCATCCATTCTAACCGATATCAGGGTTAGGGTTAGTAGTGTGCTATGGCCTGCCGACCTGAGGATTTCGCAATTTAACAGCGGCTGACTCTCCCATTTCCACGCGCCACCGCCACCCGAGGGCCGTTCATCAGTGCCGAGTGTTATCACTGTGTGTCCTGCAGGAACCGTTGGATTACGGGCCTGTGCGACGTTAAGTACTTCTTGCATTTGACACCATATGCAGGATGCTTCGTATCTGTTGGTATGCTAGGTCGTTGTCTGTCAGCTTTTGGATGCGCAGACTCTGCCCTGAAGAGTTTTTTGCCGGATTACTTCTGTTGACATCTGTAAACAAAGAAGGAAAGAACAGCCGTTTTCTCGACTTTTTCTCGCAACACTTACGGTCCCGGTAAAGCGGCAACCTGTTCCTTGCCCCACTGTCCAGCGGATCTCCCAAATGCGATCCCTGCGCATGCATGGTCGTTTTGCCTAAGCCTCTTTAATCGCCCCATTTTCTCCACATTGAACTGTCGTGACAATACCCTTCTGCTCACCTGATTGATTTTTTCCTCTGGGATACGTTGACGGCGTCCACTCCACCGATTTTCCCGGCGCTCGCTGCCCTCGCCCACGGGCCGTTCCTTTCGCTTCCCGCCCCGACCCCGTTGTCGATCTCCAGCATCTTAACGTCGCTCGTTACACGTATCTTTCGAGGTGCTGCCCTCAACTTTGGGCATCAATACGCAGATACGTCGCTTCAGGTCGCATGGATACGTCTACACTCGGTTGAACTGCCGCCCCGGTGCAACAACCAGAAAAAAGTAGCCGACGACCTCTCGTTTCCGTCTATCGTGCCCGGGTAATAACTTCGCCATTGACCCAACAAGTCAACAAACCGAATTTCTCGGTTTTTTTTCTGGGACTCTTTTTTTTTTTCGCACGCGAAAACGTGGCACGGGTCCTGTAGCTGCTCGTTTGGGCGGCAAACACACCCTTCAGGCCGTCTAAACATCGCGACGATCATCCGAACTTCCTGTGTGGCGGTGTTCGTCCGGTATTTGGCAGCTTGACCACTCCCTTTTTCCCAGATGCCCGGGGAGGGCATCAGCTCACAAACCACACATCATGGATACGGCTCGGCCACTCCAGGAGCGCGATGGACAGAAGTCCTCGGCTGAGATCTTGTTGCAGCTGCTGTCTGACCCCTTTGCCTCACAGGTATTGTACTCGTTTTGCAATACGTTGCTATTGTGCTCACTGACAACCCTCCAGCTCCAACAGAGTTCCGTCTACGCTGCCCTTGGTTCCTCGCTGGGCATCACCGCTGCCATTGCCATCGCTTTTTCCTTTCTGCGGCCATATAATAGTGTTGTGTACGCCCCGAAATTGAAGCATGCTGATGAAAAGCACGCCCCTCCTCCCCTCGGGAAGGGTTTGTTCGCCTGGATCTCCCCGCTATGGTCAACATCAGAAGAAGACCTAGTGCACTTGGCGGGCATGGATGCTGCCATTTTCATGCGCTTCACCAGAATGTGCCGCAATATTTTCGTTATCCTCTCGGTTCTCGGATGTGGCATCCTGATTCCCGTTAACTGGACAAACTTCACACCTCCCGACCCGTCCTGGCTGTACCAGGTCACTCCGAGAAATGTCTGGGGCGCCCCCCTGTGGGCTACCGTCGTATTTGCTTGGCTGCTGACCCTGATTGTTTGCGGCTTTTTGTGGTGGAACTACCGGAAGGTGTTGCAGCTGAGGCGGACGTACTTTAAAAGCGAAGAATATCAACAAAGTCTTCACGCCCGTACCTTGATGGTATGTGCTTCGATACGCTGCGAGACTAACAGATAGGCGCTAACCTAGCCAGCTCTATGATATCCCCAAAAGCTATACCTCTGATGAAGGCATTGCCAGAATTATTGACAAGGTCGCACCCCATTCATCTTTCGCGAGGACCGTCGTTGCACGAGACGTCAAGGTCTTGCCAGCGCTTTTGGAAGAGCACGAAAAAACGGTTCGAAAACTTGAAAAGGTGTTAGCCAAGTATCTTAAAGACCCGAACAACCTTCCAGCCACACGCCCGACATGCTTGCCCTCCAAGAAGGATCCCTCGTACTCGTCGTACCCTAAAGGCCAGAAGCTTGATGCCATCGATTACCTCACACAACGCATCAAGACACTGGAACTGGAGATCAAGGATGTTCGTCAGCGTATCGACAAGAGAGGTTCCATGCCGTATGGTTTCGCATCGTTCGCCGACATCGCCGAAGCGCATGCGATCGCCTATGCTTGCCGCAAAAAGAAGCACGGCGCTGTCGTAACCCTTGCTCCGCGTCCTAACGATATTATCTGGGACAACATGCCTCTGAGCTCAACCACTCGCAGCACCAGGCGGCTCTGGAACAACCTTTGGATAACCATCCTCACAATTCTTTGGATCGTTCCAAACGCCTTCATCGCCATCTTTCTCGTGAACTTGGGTAACTTGGGCAACGTTTGGCCCGCTTTCAAGCGTTCATTGGAGAGGAATGGCACTACCTGGTCCCTCATCCAAGGTATTGCCTCTCCTGCTTTAATGTCGCTCGTTTACGTGGTCCTGCCCATCATCTTCCGGCGCATGTCGATCAAGGCCGGCGACCAGACCAAAACTGGACGAGAACGTCATGTCGTAGCCAAGCTATACTCTTTCTTCGTATTTAACAACCTCATCGTTTTCTCGGTATTTAGTGCCTTATGGAGTTTCATCGCCAATGTGGTTCAGAGGACAGAAAGTGGCGCAGATACCTGGAAGGCCATCGTCGACTCCGACTTCGGCTTGACAGTCTTCCTCTCTATCTGCACCGTCTCCCCTTTCTGGATCTCGTGGCTTCTCCAGAGGCAACTTGGAGCCGCAGTGGATCTGGCTCAGTTATGGACACTCGTCTACAGTTTTGCAATGCGGAAGTTTTCGAGCCCGACTCCTCGCGAACTAATCGAACTCACGGCGCCCCCTCCATTCGACTATGCCAGCTACTACAACTATTTCTTGTACTACTCAACCATTGCGCTCTGTTACGCTGCGATCCAGCCTCTCGTACTTCCCGCTGCGGCGCTTTATTTCTGCATTGATGTTGGACTCAAGAAGTATCTCCTGCTCTACGTTTTTGTCACCAAGACCGAAAGTGGCGGCATGTTCTGGCGCATCCTGTTCAACCGCTTCCTTTTTGCCTCAATCTTGTCCCACATGGTCGTCTTTCTGGTCGTCTGGGTCCGCGGCGACGCATCGCATGTTCAAGCTTACGCCGTCGCTCCTCTCCCCTTCCTCATGATCGCTTTCAAGATCTACTGCTCTCGCGCGTTCGACCATAAAATCCAGTACTACGCGACAAGATACACCAGGCAGGATCAAATGGAAGCAGCCAAGAACTTCAAAGAACAGGGCCTCTGCACTGATAAGCTGCTCGCTGCTCGCTTTGGACACCCCGCAATCTTCAAGCCCCTTATCACTCCGATGGTCCATGCGAAGGCACAAAACCTTTTGGCGAGTATCTATCGGGGACGACTAGGCGATGGTTATGATGGCGACACGATGTCTGTCAGTGGCTACAGCGATTCATATGCCCTCGACAACATGTCGTCTGGTCAGGCGGGGAAGACATCGCCTTCAATTCCTGGCTTTGAAGTTGTTCCGGAGTCCCGACTGGACTTCGAGTTCTACAAGAATCGTGACGAGTTCGCAGCCGATCATGGAGCAGGCGAGCTATTTGGCAGGCCGTCGGATATTATTCGTCCCGATACTCCAGGCATGCCCGGTTCTGAGCCCAATTCACGACCCGGAACTCCAGCTGGCGGGATGGGCTTTGCCGGCAGAAGGGCCTTTTCACCGTATACTGATGATGTCGGAAGCAGCTACAGAACCCCTCAACAGTATAGTCCCTATGACGAGCCTTCCCATTACTCATCTGCCGCACGACATCATCCCACCAACAGTTACTCGCGCGCTGGTGCCTCGGGCAACACACTGTATGGCCTGGGCAGCGGCAGCAATGATAGCGGTGCCAATCTTGTTATCAATGCGGCCGGCATGCCTATCTCCAACCCTGGCTATAGGTCGCACACGCCAAGCTCGTACAGCAGTACTCGCGCTCCTGGTATGTTGGGCGGTGGTCCACGTGGTTATGGCGGGCTGCCGCAGACAGACCATGACGAGCACATGGCGCCACAGTCATATGATTACTTCAGGGGCAGCAACAATCGGAGACGCCCAGGAGAGGCTTCGGAAACCGGAAGGGCCACGCCGCCCGGTGCGGCGCCGCGGAGCGGGGGCCATATCTGGGGAGGGAACTAGAAGTCCACTCCTCGGAGCTGCCCCAAGATGAATTTTTCGGCTCCAAGTTCATGATGGATGGGCGATCTTTCATGATGTGAACACTCTTTCGGCTTCATTTCACTTTGCATTTTGCCATTTATTCTAGCATGTATTTTGCTGACTGGCATTGTACTGGCGTTTTGGGTTTACAGGTAGGGAGGTTGATTGCTGCATTGGCGTTCCTGCTGCAAGTCTCATGTGAATCATGTCCGCATCTCCTAAGTTTTAGAAAGGACAAACACTCAGTCACGGTGCCCTTTTCCATAGCGGTTGTAATTACAGAGGGATGGACATGCGCAACCCTCCTCGACCATTAAGTTCACGAGCTTGCAATGAAGGCACCAAAAGATTGTTGCTCGTTTCAGAATGCCCCCATCACTGATGTATGAATGTTTATGACTTACCCATTGTGCAGTTCCTGAAAGGACTTCTTTTGCAGAAGTTGCTGCCTGGTGGGCGAGGAGACGGAATATGCTCGCAAAGGGCGTCAAGGATGAAGCTCAGATAGGAAAGACGTATAAGAAGCAATGGCAATTAATTCGATTTGGTATATTGCCTTGCCTTGAAATGCCATTCCATCCTTCCAAAACCCAACAAATCCCTATTTGCTCCAACCAAACCGCAACGCCGTGACCCTCCGTCCAGCTGAAATGCTTGATTACCAAGCTTATTTCTTGCCAGACTTCTTAATACCGTGGGCGCCCACACTCTGTTGGCATTGATCATTACATGGTAAGTGGCTGCAAATGTTTCCATCATGCAGCTTGAGTTGGGAATTTGTTGGGATGGACTCACCAGAGGGCCTCTGCCGGCGGCTTTGGCAGCAAGCTCCTTCTTAGCCTTCTCCACTGCAAGCAACAATGTGTGAGAATCATCTTCAATTTGAAAGAGGATCGCCATGAAGGCTAGCAGGCATCTTAGGGTGTGACCTGAGGGTAGGTCTTACGTTCACGCTGCTTCTGGAGGAAAGCCTTGTCCTCCTCGTCAAGCTCCCTCTTCTCCTTCTTGGGAGCCTGCAGTAAGGTAGTTAGATCTCAACTCTGGCAGTCAGGGAAAGACTAACGACATCATCTCAGAGATGCGCACCTTGAGGGGCTTGGCCTTGCCGCCTGGTGAGGAATGGCATGTTAGTCTGGCTGGCTGGCTAAAGGAGTTTAAGAGGTTGGATGCAATGGGAAGCCTACCTTCTCTGCTCTGGCCACCCATTTGAAATTTTATGATTTTTTTCCGTGGTTTTTCGATTTTAGGAAACACGAACGCAGCAGCAGCAGACCTGTTGAAAACCGAAAGAGAATTTGACAGCAACACCCCTCAATGCCAGCGGTCAGCCGCCTTTATCACACAGCTTGCTTCAGGGTCCTCCAATCTTGGCAATCAGGGCGGTCAGCCGGCTAAACATCGGAACCCTGGCAGAAACAGAGGCTTCGCCCTGTCGGCGGCTGTGCTGTGGTTGACTACGTTCTGCTACCAGTTGGCGGCCAGTGCGCAGGCAGGCTCAAACTTCCGTCGCATCTAGGACTCCTCCAGACGCCACCGGAGTGGATTGCATCACATCCCATTCCATCTCAACAAGATATCCAATCTCTAATCAACATATTTCTTTTGACAACACACAAGCTGCGAATCTCCATTTGCTGCATCCCTCCATTATCGACAATACCGACCGCGATCACAGTTCACTTGATTGAGCTGCGCTCAGTGGTTTGTCTTGCAAATCATCACTGATACCTATAAGGTTGGCACCTACACAGAAGCAAGACAGGAAGGGAAAGTCGAGAAGTGGGAAAGGCATTCCGTCCAGTAACAGCGGCAAATCCCAAGTGGACAGCCTCTGTGCTTCTATATAGGTGCTTCTGGTGGTCGGTATAATGGCGTCTCTCAGCTCGGACGAGGGGGAAATCGTAGAGGCAACTCCCCTGCCTCGCTCTGAACAAAGCGGTGATGTTGACCGGAACGGCAGGCCCCGAGCCAGATATTTGTCTCGCACCCCCGACCTTGATCACGATCATGACCGTGACACACCATCGAGGGCTTACCATGACCCTCTCCGCCGACGAAATCAATCGCCCCGCGGCTGGAAGCGATCTCGAGATGACTACCGCGACTACCGCGACCACCGTGACCGCCGTGACCGCCGTGACTCGCGCAAGTCTCGCCCTCATCATGAGTCCGGCTCTCGAGACGACCGTCGTCCGTATCGCGACTTAGAGCGCCCTGTCTCTGATCGGTATGATGATCGTTCTGGCGCACGCGCTCGTAATCATCACGCAGACGACCACAGCTACGACCACGACCGCGAGCGTAACCGTGACGGCTATCCCGAAAAGCGACCCCGTATCCGCAGTCGCTCACCCCGCGGTCGCCCGGACAAGGAGAGACGGGACAGGGATAATGACAGGGACAGGGATCGAGGTCACAATGGTGCCGGTCCAGGGCAAGATCAAGACAAGTACAGTGCCCAAGTTGAGCGGCGTTTGGCAGATGGCTCTCCCAAGCGGGCGGCTCCTGCAGATGCCCTCAATGATGCTTCCAAGCATGAGGCTAAGACTGATCAGGGTGCGACGGTTGAAAGCGGCATCAACGGTCTTACAATATCATCAAACACCAGGTAGTAACCTTCTCATAACGGCCTACCCCCTGTTTATTGCACAACTGCTAACATTTAGATACAGTGGCCCTAGTCAAGAGCCTGAGCCTGATGTTGACTGGGATCCCGATACTTTAATGGACGAAGAAGCTCGGGTCCAGGCTGAGATTGAGCGTCGGCGTCGTGCCAGAGAAGCGGCTCTAAAGCGAGGTCTTGATGCAACTTCTCCCGCGGTGCGGACGCTTCAAGCTGGCGACCAGGCTTCGTCCACACAGCCCTCGACGCGCCACAACACCCCAGGTTTACAGAGACCTGAGGGTGAGACGCCGGTATCTGGTAGGACAACTGCCCTCACCTCCTATCGCTTGTTGGAATATATCTGCTAACCAGATATCAGACGGCCCTCGGTCGCCTACTCTGTCCCCTAGTAGGACTCAGGATGACATGTCACCCTCTGCGCTTAATTTTGCTGACGACCAGGCGCTCATCAATGCCCATGGCGCAGCCAAGGCCCGTGATGAAGATGGCCCCTCTGCTGCTGACTACGATCCAACAGTGGACATGAAAGAAGATGAACGTCGAGATGAGATGCGTCATGGCAGCCTGCATTTGCACGGCCAGTTGCGTCAAGGCTCCCTTGTTGAGGTCTCAAAACCTGCTCCAGAAAAGGAAGACAATAAGAAAGAGGCCGATGACGATGATGACTTCGACATGTTTGCTGAAGATTTCGCAGACAAGTTCGCTGCGCCGCCGGCTCCCAAACCAGATGCTGCCCAGGATACAAGAGCAGCGCAAGCTGGTGTAGCTGGCGGAGGTGGTATTTTGGAGGGAGACGATAAGGAGGGCTACTACAAGATCAGGCCGGGTGAAATTTTGGATGGCCGCTATCAGATTTCGACGACCCTGGGTCGGGGTATGTTCTCTGGTGTTGCCCGTGCTGTTGATATCGTAACCAAGAAGGTTGTCGCCATCAAGATCATGCGGAACAACGATGCCCTACGTAAAGGCGGCTACACTGAGATTGCCATCCTGCAGAAGCTCAACGAGGCAGATCCAGAGGACAAGAAGCACATTGTCCGGTTCGAACGGGCTTTCGAGTACAAGGGCCATCTATGTATGGCGTTCGAGAATCTAAGCATGAACCTTCGCGAGGTGCTGAAAAAGTTTGGTAACAACGTTGGCATCAATCTGAATGCCACACGCGCGTATGCTTATCAGATCTTCCTGGCCCTTGGTCATCTTCGCAAGTGCAGCATCATCCATGCTGATTTGAAGCCTGACAACATCTTGGTAGGTTGGCATTCGATCTTGCCGTGTTTAAAAGCATGAGCTTATCCATTTGTTAGGTTAACGAGGCCCGAAATGTGCTCAAGATCTGCGACTTGGGTACGGCAATTGATCGTTCTGATGCCGCCATGGCAGCCAACGAGCCGATGCCGTACCTGGTCAGCCGCTTTTACCGTGCTCCCGAGATCATCTTGGGCGTTCCTTTCGATTATGCGGTCGATATGTGGTCGATTGGTTGTACCTTGTATGAGCTGTACACGGGAAAGATCCTTTTCACGGGCGAGAACAACAACCAGATGCTCAAAAATATCATGGAGATCCGCGGGAAGTTGAGCGCCAAGTTCTACCGGCGCGGTGAGCTGGCGCACAACCATTTTGATGAAATGGGCAATTTCATCAGTGTGGAAAGGGACAAAATCTTAGGAAAGGTGAGTACGATCTTGCCCGTTTTCTTGCCTTTATCACTTGGTCGGCTTCGTGGCACGTTGGTGCTTTCACCACCTAGTTTTGGTGCCAAATCTCGGCAAGCAAGGTTCACTCCTCCTTTCTGGTCCTTCTTGGTTGTTCCTTCTACGCGCCCAACCATCATGACTGCTCTCTTTGCGTTTCCGTCGTAATACTAGACGGTTAACTGACTTGTTTGCAGACCAGCGTCCGCACCCTTCCTACCATTAAACCCACGCGTGACTTGCGTACCCGCTTGCTGGCCGCGTCACAGGGCATGAGTGATGCCGAGTCTCGTGATCTCAACCACTTCATTGATCTGCTCGAGCGCTGCCTGACGCTGACCCCAGAGAAAAGGATCACACCCACAGAGGCGTTGAAGCATCCCTTTTTTACGCAGAGGAGCCTGGCTCGGTAAAGGAGAGCTTGCTTCTCCACTAAGAAGCAAGTTGCGGAGTGTAGATTCGTTTTGGGCGTAGAACAGGGCATTCCTCGGGGGCAGTACTTAAAACGTGACAAAACTTCAATGGTTAAGCAGCGAGGAATGTTGAAGGCTGGCTTAATCTGAGAGTCAAGCGCTAGTATTTACAGGCAACTGACACAGAATCCGAGCGGTTATTGGTTGAGATAACCGCGCTGCCAGCCATTGGTGGAGTTCACTTGGGGAATTTTCCTCTCAAATTGACATAGTTCTTAATCAGTATTTTTGACATCACCCATTCTTGAGAGGTGAACAGCCTCGTCCGTATGAGACGGGTTGAAAATCCTGAGAGCTCCTTTGGGTATCACAATCAACAGCCCTCCTCTGATGTCTTCTGTTGTGACATAACCAAAGCCACAGATAGTTAAACCAGCTCACCCCTGCACCTGAGTAATGTGTAGTTTTCCCCTGTTTGCCTGTTCTTGGTATTGTGCTGCAATTGTGCTTGTTGCAAGCCTAAGGATATTGTCATTCCGTGCACGGCTGCTACAGCGCTCTATGCTTCACGTTTTGCATCCTTTGTATTAGATGAGCGTTTGGTTAGGCCATCATGTGTGCATCCTACAGAAAAGTGTAACTAATAATGCCGTGTGGATTAACTCTGATGTCTTAATCTACCGCTCTTTGATCCTGCTAGAAGTGAGTTACCGCATCTTTGCTGTGGTGTTGCGAAAATGGGACGAATTATGTTCATCGATGTTGGTGCTGTACCACATCTGAATTACACCAAAGGTTGTGTTCATGTAGGGCTTCTTCACCTTGATGTTGTGAGCGTTCCCTGAAGTTTACTAGGCCATTCTGCTTGGTTGGCCCTTTAACCCTTAATTCGTCCTACTTGGCTTTTACAAGGTGTCTGAATCCTTCTAATTCACCAACAGCTTGTGTTTAGTTCCATGTCTGTGGTATGCCATTTGTGTTCGAGGAGCAGTTCAGTCTTTGTGCCATTCTAATGAGAAAGTTCAAAATCATAAACCACTCTCCCCACACGTTACTCAGCGGGATTGACAAGAGCAAAAGGCGTGGTTTTCTTGAGGCTCTATGGTTACTGCTCTCCTCTCTAGCCACACAATATTCCAACCAGAAGAGATTTGTTGTCATGTTAACCATGGGTGTTTGAACTATTTCGCCACAGCAGCCAGAAACTTTCGTTCTCGGAAGCATTCTGAGAATGTCTTTTACACCAATAAGCGGAAAGTCAATGCGAGTGTCTCCTTACACCGTTACAATGGGCGACAACTTGCAGGAAGGTTCATGGCATGCAGGTTCGTGGCTCAGCTGCAAGTAATACATTAGTCGGATGAATACATGTTGAACAATAGGTCGTCTAGTTCGCGTCTTGGACTGCTGTGCCGCAGATGCTTAGGTTGTTCATCTAAATGCTGCTACTGTGTAGTGAAGAATCGAGAGGCATCCAAACATGTGGTTGGGACTCATTTATCGATAATCAGCTTGTAGATCCCTCCCTCCCAAAGTCTCCTGACTATAACGTGGTGAGGAAAGCGAAGGCAGCACTGAAGGACACAACAGGCACCCAGACATCTTGACATCCTTTTCTGTCACATTCATTCCTTCAACTCCATCGTTTTGTGTAGCACAGAAACTCTAGCATCCCGTCAACCCCCAACCACTCCTACAAACTAAAATAATTTCGGTTGACCTGGAATATTGGAAGTTGTTGGTAGCCAAGATTATCTCACAGCAGCAACAACTAGCCATCGCATTCCTCCCGTTTTAGTGTAGCAGTTTCCGTCACATCATGTTGCAGTTCGTGGATGACGAGTTGTGTTGTAGACGGGAAGCGAAGGATGCGGCTGCCCGATTGCTCTGGCTTATCCGCCGTTGTCGTGCATCCAACCCGCTTGCTCCTGCAATGGAGCGCGCGCCAATACGGTGGGCCAATTGTCCCGACCGTTTGGCTTGCTGACTGCGTCTAGGCACGTTGCCGCCTGTCTAGGGAAGTTGGCACGATTGAGACGTCCTGTGGGGTTGAACAACCAGTTTCAGATGACTCTATTCCCAAAAATCAGCCTGTTACCAATGACACATAAATTCTTTCTGAGACACACGACAATTGGCATCATCCAGCTGTGATATTGGAGTAAATTTGAGGCACCGCAATCGATCAGCTAGTTTGTCGTGATCGCCTCCATCAAGCGCTCTCCGTCATGGCAAACGCCACCGGCCTATAACAGGCAGACAACTGCAGAAATACGGTTACTGTGAGTCACTACAATGCTGGCCTAAGAAAGTTTCATGGTGAGAAATAGGAAGTCCGATCAAAAATCGCTTGACGATGTTATTGCCATCTACATCTTATGCCTCTATGGTGAAGTGCTTCCTTTGCCGTGGCACAGCACTAAATATGATCACCTAAGGATCTCGAAACAAAGAGTGGTGTCTCGAAGAAGCGACTGGCGTGTTGAGATAGATCGAGCAGATGGGAGAACCAGGTCTTGGTAGTCAATGGTAGGATAGGTCTCTCAGGAGGGTGGTCCCTCATAAGAGACATATGGCCTTGGTTGAACAGGTAGATACCAAAAATGACTACCTATCAGAACCACGGGCCCAATGGTTTAAGGCACTGCAGCAAGATGACTTGATGGCGGCCCCAAAAATACCGTAAGGAGGCTAACCAAAGAAAGGATTCAAAGTAAAGCTGTGAAGCTTAACGAGATGGATCCGATGACGTATTGCTCATGATTACGACGACAAGATCGACTGTTCTCCCATAGTCTGTGGCAGTGTAACATAGCAACCCCAGGCTACCCCAAGACGCCGATCTAAATGAAGCAAGCACGTCGATCGTTGTTGATCGAGGGTTCGCGGAAGGAAGACTGCGTAGGATGACTCTCCTAGCATCACAGTTAGCGTTGCCACCGGCCGCGGCTGAGCTTTGTCACCCAGGGACCGGGTCCGTGACAACTCCGAAGCCCGTCGGTGGCAACATCGGATGACCTCCGAACGGAGGCCTCGGAGGTGGGATCCTTTACTGTTGAGACACTGTCGGACGTAGCCCTCTCCAGGGAGGGTCACTTCATCGGGCCCGGACAGCCTTTCTGACTCGAAGAGCTTTGGACGGTCCCAAGACAGCCGAGCGTAATACAAGGGTGTTTGACCTGTCTGATGCTTTGACGCCAGCGTTTCCGCTCGAGCTTCTAACTGACTCTTGACTACCCAGCTCGCGAGAGATGCGGCGGTTTCATCGGCTGTTGTCGGCAGCATTTGATCCAATGATTGTGAAGGCGCCAGTTGATGACTGCTAATGACTCCGAAAATCTCATGTGCTTGCAGGAGACTTGAGCCATGCTGCGCATACCCATACGGCAGACGCTCAATGTCCGGAGCTGATTCAACCCCGTTTCATCGGTCCAGGGGATGTGTACGTGATAGAACGGCTGCGCCTGTTGGACTGGTGCATCATATTGCCGATCATGGTCTGCACTACGGGTTCTCCCGCGGCTTGCAGCGCCTGGTGCTGCACATTCACAGCAGAAGTTGATGAATATGCCAGTCATGCTGCGTCCTGCTGGGGGTAGCGGCAAGCTCGGCTGTTACGAGTTTGCCAAGGCATGCAACCTAGAGCGGCAGATCATCATCTCATCTTTACTTGTACACAGGATATGCTCCGACGGCTCTGCAGTAGCGCACATGCAATGCAGAATGCGGAGTAGTATCTAACTTAGGATGGTCTACCTACCAATAGATATGTCGCGTCCATGGCTATGCCAGGTTTCCGACGAGATGGAAAGGTCCGCAGCACTCCAGAGGCAGCAACCAAGTTAAGTGAACGGTGCCCCCTCTAAACGCCCGGAAACTCTTCAATCCGAAGCGAAAATAGAACATCGAAGGGCTGCAAATCTACGGTGGCATGGCAGAAGACATACTACTTCCATACGAGAATGATCGTTTTAAGACAAGAATTGACATGGTAAGAGCATACGAACCTACAGGTTCTCCCTATTCACACATGTGATATCTGTGATATTGGGTGTGATGGGAGCCGCCGAGTTTCCCCATGCCAAACAGGGGACTGTTTCTTTTCATGGTCCTTACCAACCTTGTTTAAATCACTTGCAGCATCAGGCACATGGTGCAGGTTGGCGCCGTGCGGGGATTGTTCTGGAAGCCATGATCAACTGTGTTGTAAAAATTCCTATCATTAATCATCGGGTGTGTTTGCTGGTATGTACAAGAAACTTGCAAACACACGTTGAATGGTAGATGTTAGAAAACGTTGGCAAAACATGTCGATTAATCGATAGGGCCATCAGGTAGGCCATCATCGTTTGTGCCATAATACTTAAGCATGCTTGTAGGCGCTGGTAATGCTGCAGCGGCCTGATCTCTTGGCCTACCGATGGGCAACAGAGAACAGAGTGGCCTGGAATATCAACGTTGGGACAGGCTACCTCTGCATGGCTTTTGGCAGATATTTGTGGTGCACAATTTGACTCAAGGAATAGCCGCCCGTTTGCTGTCTACCGATGTATTAAACGAACGCGAGTCATGCCACATTGTGGACAAAGGAAGGATTTGGAAAACCAAGATAACTCTTGTCTTGCCTAAACAGCCAGATAGAAGTGTTTGATACTTCCCGAGGTGGGCGAGGTTCACCTAGACAAATAACCGCATATCTGATAGACTTTCTGGGGGGTACATTGATATGGAAAGCTGCGAATCTGTATCTCAGTTGCGGTAATCAGCATATGGTAATAATATCATGCTACTAACGGGTTGACAACAGTCGCAGACTCAGAACCTGATTGGCGCCGCACATGCACAGTAAGATTGACGGAGCTGCCCAATCAAAGGCCCTTATATACGTAATACAACTTCCCCACCCCCACTCATGTTTCGGCAAGAGGCGGTCCCATCTTGACGCATGTCGTTGTGAGGCTTTTGGCGATATGCATGCGACCTGGAGCGGAGATGCTCGACTGATCCATGCCAATCTGTGGCCAGTCAGATGCGCCTTGGCAGACCGCCCCGATTTTGGTGCATTTGATGGACGCTGATCGATCTGACAATCTCACAAGAAGCTTCTTCCACCAGGCCCACCATCAGGACTGGCGGTCCAGCCCAAAACTGGAGCCCGACGATTGCATCTTCACATCCTGGCGTCTGCACTACATAGGAGGCTACCTGGGATCCGCCCAAAGTGCAGTTTGAATGCAGTCTGAAAGTTGATAAGTGATACAGATTACCATGCTGTTCGCGACCGGGCGTTTACCTTGACATCCCAGCTCACAAGTTACAGCGTATGCAACCCCTGAGTAGATCGCTGGGCAGTAGAAACAGACGTGTCAGAGGAGGGCGTGCATCTGTGTCACCGGCAGCAATCTTGGAGCGATCGGGCTGTGTGGGCTGGGGTGCCCCTCCGGTGCGAGGCTCGAATCGAATCGTCAGAATGTCCTTAGTCAACGACTCACTTGTCCTTGGCTTCATGTCCGCAGGTGCTTGGCCTTGCTTGGCAACATTCTCCCGAGCTGCTATTGATCCCTGTTCCATGGTTTTTCGATGGCCATGTCCTTCCGTTGTGACCAGCGACGCCGGTTCCAAGGGCCCGTTTCTTCCGGGATCCAGGGCTAGCAGCAGGGCTCTCTTGCCTGGTAAAAATGTGTCGAAACAATAGCCTTGATACAGGTGTTTCCCATTGTTGACAGCTTCTGGCAGCCACACTAACTTTATACTGTCATTAGATGTGTGCCCCTTTTGCCTCGATACCAACCACCTGTTGGCACTTTCTAGGCTTGAAGTTTACAATAATGTAGAGGATTTTGACGCCTCGGAAAAGCCGTTGGGGTATTGCGGGTTGCCTGATGGAAGAGGTCACTCGGTATAACTCCAAGGCGCAAACAAACAGGCAACGTCTCACAATCATGGATTCGCCTGGAAGCTCCCTTCACCAAGCGGCAAAGAACTGTTCACCATCCTTTCCGGGCCTGACGCATGCAATCCCACCAACCTGCTGATCCGCAGCAAACAGAACGGTCGTGAGTGGCTTTCAGACCCGAGGTGTGGCAGCCAATCAATGCGGACCTTGATTCAGTTGCCCATTGTTTCCCGTCAAAGCATGGATTGTTTTGCCAAGTTCCTGCCTACCTAGCAGCTTTTTCCCGAGCCTGGCGCCATAGACTTGGCCGTCCGATCGTGAGCCTATGATTGGCCGACTCGATAACGTGGACGTCTGCAGCTCCTTGAACCCCCTCCATCCACCCGTTGTCACTTGGATGTGGCTTTCACTTACCTTTTTTTTTGTTTTGCCATCCTCAGCCGACTGTGTTTTGCCATGTTTTTGTTTGTTGTACCCAGCCGCTATTTGCTTACGGGGTCCGCCTGCTTACGCGTACGGATCTGTACAGTACGGATACGCTTGCTTCGGAGAGCATATGAAAGAGTGTGTATCTGTTTCATAAGACTTGCATGCGCAGCAGAGTTCGAAAATAAGAGCAGAAATCGTGCCGCTCAGACGTGCCCTGTCTGTTACATGTCACAGGGCTTCACTATGCCTGGAGATTTGCCCAGCGTTCAACAGTTGAAATCACACATGAGGGAACCATGGTTTCCCAAACAACCGCATGATGGCGAGAACCAGCTATGTGTTCACGCGCCCGGTTGGAAGTCGGCGGCCGGAGTTGACGATGCCCGACAGGCCAATCCCCAAGATGCTCCTTTTTTCACAAACGGGAGGTCGCCGTAATCCAGAGAGGCTTGGGTGTGGATGCTGGCCATTTTTTTTTTTATTGGCATGTGGGGTGGCTGAGGGAATGATAAATGGGGCGTTTTTTGCTGTTGTCATCAGCGGCACAAGAAGAAATGGTAGTGTCACACGAAGGAACGAGCGTCGCGCTTGTGGTGTGTCAGCCAAAGCTGGGGTCCGGTTGTGGGCAGGTTGCGGCGGGTAGTCCGCCAGCATGCCAGCGAGCGGCTAGTGGCCACTCGTAATGTGCCCCACATACCACACACCACCACCGCCGGGCACCGGGCAAATCGAGCAAATCTCGCTCGTGTGCAGTGTGCAGGTCGAAATGAGAAGACTCCCGCCCACAGGGGCCCACCGCCTGGGCCACCGCCCGGCGCCCACCTCATCATGCTGCACACGGGCCACACACTGCAGGCCCCAGCCATGCCTGTTGCGGACTAGCGCTGCGCAACCATGATTAAGAATAGGATGGTGGCAGCGTGCTGAAAAGTGCTGGGCATGCTGGAAATGGCCTGTGCTGGACAAACAGTTACGTACCCCATGCCTCTCTCCCCGGGACCAGCGCATCAACCAGGGGCTGAGGATTTGCGGCGGGACGGATCCCTTCGGTCGATGGATGGATCCATTTTTGCCATAGGTCCGTCCATGCGGCCCAGTCTCCCACGTCTTCCATGTCTCCCAAGGGGGTCCAATCAAGGCTCTCCCAGACAGGCAAATGAGGGCAAAGAGGCAGGGCGGCGACTGACAGATATCAGTATGGCTCAACCACTCAGCCCGCTGTCACTTGATGTCTTGAAGGCTTGCTACTGAAGGCTCACGACAACTGTTTCGCCTCTCCTCCCGCCCGCCCTCTTTCTTCAACTTCCACTAATAAAAACCACCGTTCTCCCTTTTTTCCTATCCGGATCTGCTCCTTCGGCGCCTCATTCCACACTTTGCGTCCGTGTCGTTGGAGTTCTGTCCGTCCTGTCCTCTTTACGCTTTACCTCCTACATCTCTTACGCACATTACCCGCAACTTTACCTAATCCTCTCTCTTCCCTTTTTTTTTAGTTCTCAGTCAACCAACCATCCTGGGCCTTATGAGGACTGTTCGCCCCTTCTCTGGTTGACTAACCACACACGCCTCGCCAACGGCTCAAAGTGTCTAGCTTGACGCGTTCGCTCGAGTTAGCTCTTGTCTGCCAAACTTGTCAGCCCGGAGGATCCGCTAAAGCCAGCCCGCTCCCTGCTGGAACAAAACCCCCCCCTGGAGGCTGGACCGTTGATTCTTGATATCTGGGTGCCCCGATTTTCTCCTTGGTTTTTTTGTCAGGAGAATTGCCATTCCCTTGGACCATTCCAAAGGAGCTGGTACCCTCTTAAGGACCCAGTGCTGTTTTTTCTTTTCTTTGCTCAGGCCCTCTTCCTCTTTTTTTCTAGCAGGCTTAGACATCTGAACCGGAGCCGCGGAAACCGAAGTGTGGCCAGCGCTTCCCCCTCTTCAACCCGAAGGACAAGGAACCACTATCAGACAGATCATGCAGCATGTTTCAGTTTTCGGATACCCCACTCCGCCAGCGTCGCCAGCCTTTGATCAGCCTTGCGCTATCCCGGCTCAGCACTTGACCATCCACCAGCACCCGTGTCTCCCTCGCTACCCCCCCATCACGCCTGAGGAGAGGTTAGGGAGGTTCATCACGGGCTCGCTGCAATTGACAGAAATCGTGGGAACAGGCGCCTATGGTGTTGTGTATTCAGCCGTCGATACCAAGACGCAGGTGCGCTATGCTGTGAAGTGCCTGAGCAGGTTCAATCCGGATGGAACGCCTTTAGATCAACGCCAGTTGGCCTTCCAGACCAGGGAGATCCGGTTACACTACCTCGCCTCCAAACATAAGAATGTGGTCTCGATCCTGAAAATTATCGATGCGCCGGACGCCATTTACGTTGTACTAGAGTACTGCCCCGAGGGCGATTTGTTTTTTAACATCACCGAGCGCGGTCAGTACGTGGGTAAGGATGATTTGGCCAAGCAGGTCTTCCTTCAAATCCTGGATGCCGTGGAGCATTGCCACAAGCTGCACATCTACCATCGGGACCTAAAGCCGGAAAACATTCTGGTGTCTGACCAGGGGAGGACTGTCAAGTTGGCAGACTTCGGCCTGGCCACTTCTTCTGAGAAGTCTGAAGATTATGGTTGTGGTTCAACCTTTTACATGTCTCCAGGTAGGTTCTCTCAACTATCGGCCCAAAGGTCTTATCTCTACATTCGCCTGCTCTTCATTTCCTTCCCATTGAATATTTACCCACTGACATACATTCCTTTCCCTTTTCTAGAATGCCTGGATCATTCATCAAGCAAGCCATTTTATTACTGTGCTCCCAATGATGTCTGGAGTCTTGGAGTTATCTTGGTGAACCTGACTTGTGGTCGGAATCCGTGGAAGCAGGCCTCCATGGAGGATTCCACTTATCGGGCCTACACTAGGAACCGGGATTTCCTCAAGACCATCCTTCCGGTGTCAGACGAGCTGAACGACATCCTGGGAAGAATCTTTACGCGGAACCCAGAGCAAAGGATTACGCTTCCAGAGCTGCGCCGCCGGATTCTTGCGTGCTCCAAGTTCACCGAGCAGCAGCCGGCTGCCACGCTTTCACAGGAGCCTATCCTTCCTGGGCCTGCGGTATCACCTTACGTTTGCGATGATGACTCGCCCATGGGTGACGGCGACGCATGTGAGTACGATGACGACGACAGCGCCGCCGCCGAGTATGACCATGATGTTCCGCTTTCGCCCACTTCGTCGGAGGGAGGGTCGACCTGCTCATCTGGAAGCAGCAGCAGCAGCTCTTCGTTCACTTCGACGTGCTCCAGCATTGACGAGTTTGACAAAGACGAGGAAGAGTTTGCCGAAGATAGGGCAGAGGTCAAGACACCCCCGCCACCTACTACGTTACCAACCGAGCCGGCGATTTGCGAGGCTGAGGATCTGCGGATGGCTTTCCCCCCCCAAGTTCACTATCAGCAACAGCACTACCAGCATCCACAGGCCATGTCCCAGTACCCGCACGCCTATGACATGCCCGTGCAGGAACCCGTTTACCATCCTCACCCCATCCCGGTCCCTCCTCAGGCCGCGTGTACACCGAAGTTTTATCAGCTGCAGCATTACGTTTATGAGATGTTCCGGCCTGCGCAGCCGACTACACTCGCAACGTCCCAGCTGCGCCACCCAGTCCCCTTCTACCCCCAGATTTCTCTTTTTGCCCATATGCCGGGTTTTTAAGACGACTAGCCAGTTGGGCCGTTTCCAGCAGTCGGCGCCGCAGATGTGCCGAGCATGAAGCCACATCTTTTACGTTTATCCCTTTAGTTTGAGGAGAGGACCCGATTACTCTACAGATGTTTTAACTCCTTAGGGCATTTGTTCACATTCTCCCCTCTCCTCGTTTCTAAGTTCGGCATCCGAAGGAGTGCGAGAGCTTATCTTGTCCATATTTTGCGAAACATATATTTACGTTTTTTTGTTCTTCCATTGTCAGCTATAGGGCGGGAACATTCTTGGAAAGCATTTAAGTGGCGCTTTAGGCAGGATAGGTTTCAAGGTGGGGTGGTGGTTTGTTGCCTCATTTTCCTTCGGGTGGCCGTTCACTACCTTTTCCGGTGGTTTCTTTTTAATACCCAATCGGCTTCTATCCTGAAAAATAGAAAGGAAAGAGGGACTGTCGGAGAAAGCAGGCAGCACAATGAACTTGTTGGTTATTCTGGGAAATGATACCACATCTAGGGGTTTTATGGGCTTGATATTAGAGATACCGGGCCAATAGCCCAACATGTTGCGTGGCAGTAAGCTGGACGCACATGGTTTGAGAATATACGTTACCACGCCCGGCAAGTTTACTCTCTTTGTTGGCTGGCCTCAGTCCGAGACGGTAGACAATACCAGGGCGCTTTAACAAGCAAGCAGCCTGAAATAGAGCAGCTTTGTTTGACAATGTGGGCATGATGATGCATTCGTGATGTGAACCGAGGCTACTAACGGGCGGAAGGCCACAATCTGTGTGCCTAGGTGCCTACTCTGCTCTGTGGACATTCACGCTTCAGATTCCGGCCGTTTCACGACACGACAAAGGGTTGTGATGCTCGAAGCAGCGAGAGACGTTGGCCATTCTAGTTCCGTCAAGTGTGTCTAAGTTGACTTGAGATTCAACGGCACAAGAGGCAACTAATTGTTGGACTGCCCAGTAAAGCAGCGGAAACCTCGAAAATCTATATGTTACATTCACTCTAACACCCAATTCTCAGCGTTGCAAAGATGCAATACCGTAATGTTGCGTCGTAATATCGCTCCGCACTTATAATTTTCCACATTCATTTCATTACCTACCTAGGTACCCGTTGTTTCAGCACCCACAGTACTGTGTACCTGATGTCATTGCCAAAAGGGACATTTCGCTTGCCTCCCCTACACGTAGGGATGTCTCATGACAGCATCAACAACAGTTCCCTTGTCGTTGAATGCCGCGTCGCATCCACCTTGCAGCAGGTCTCAGTTAGCGCAGGCTCACCGCCTTGCCGATTGCCCGTTGTCTGCACTCTCCTGATTAATGCATTGGTGCAGTTCATGCATGGATGGTAACGGAGCTACTACGAGTAGATGCATAGGAAAACTGCTGCTGTGCACTAGCGATGCAGTTGCACGCAACACCATCTGATGCAAGGTTGATTCGTTGGGCCATGGCAGAGCACTGGTGGGCTCAAGGTTGGAGATGGGGTTCATTGGCTATGTGGGAAAACGCCACGTCGCCCTGCCTTTTTACCGTCTCATGCGCTGGGTATCACCGCATGCACGCAGCACAACCTGCCTTGCAACTTGGTGAGCCGAGAGCGGGACTTAGATTGTGTTGCATGACGGCATTGTTTGGGAGGTTGATTGGAGATGGAGATGATGCGTGGGACGACAGCAGTCGAGGGGATGGAGTTATGCTTCGGCTCCTCGGAACGGGATGCTTGTCTGTTACTGTCTGAGACGGACAGGAGGTACCTATCTCCTACACTATTGAATAGAGACGCGGACAAACACATTGAGGTGTTCATCTCATAGTCTGGTTACCACTGCAGGTGCAAGGGTTCAGGGAGAGAAACGTGGCGAGCAGCAAACAGCATTCGAGCAACACGAGATCAATAGTACGGAGCGCGATCGAATGTTCCATTACCGACCGCCCAGGAATGTCTGTTGAACCTCGACCAGGCGAGTGCGTGTGCTTCTGGGGAACATGGACTTCTCCGGCATGAGAAGCCAAGATCATGGACAAACTAAAAAGTGAGGCTTGAGCAGGATAGATGTTGCCTGAGCCTGCCCTTTGTTACTCCTCTCATTGGCGCTTTGGGCACGCAGCTGCGACATGCTGCAGGGAAGGCTGGGCACACAGGCAAGCCACCATGACACAGGACGAGAGCCGAGATCGTCAGTGAATGTGAATGTCAATGTTTGAGTCTCTCATGATCTCAAGAAAAGATGGCGAAGCCTTTGATCGGCCCTGTGCCCAACTGATGAGCCTTGTTTTTCCCTTGGGGCCTTCTCTGTGCTTTCTGCTTGCATTCCTGGACTTGACCCCTCATTTTGGCAGTGGGCTTGGCATTGGGAGCTCCCCAGGCCAAGTAACCCTTACCATTTGCCGAGCAGTCTACGCTGTGTGACCTGAACCTCGTGCATGTTCACAAACCTTGCGTTTATTTCTTCACAAGCAAATCAATATTGACAGTTTGAATTTATACTTCAAATCTACCTGGTGTGTTTAGGATTTGGTAGTTGACTGTGGAAACATGCTAGATTCCACTTCACACTTCTTTCAGACTTCCTCTATTTCATAGAAGAATGTTCATCAGGCGTGAGTAGGCAACACTCGTTGAGTCATTGTGACTTCAGTCTTCAACTTGCGAGCAGCAAGTAAGCCCGAGGTGGTTGCTTTACGACATCCGGTCAATGGCTCTTCTCGATCTCACAGCCAGCTCTTTGACCCTCGTGCTCAGCCATATCAAAACTCCATGTTCCCAAAAGATTCTTGATCTTTTTGCCTACGCGCTCCCGTTCCCTCCCATGTAACCACAAACAGACGCCACCACCATCATCATCCTTTGCCCCCACGATTGGCACTACTGGGCTTTCCAGCTCCCCAGGAAAACATGTTAAGACAAGCTAGGTCTTGCCGGTCAGACCTGTGGGTGGCCCGGTTCCGTTCTCTCGGTCCCCCTCGTATGGTAGTTACATATGTACAAGTTTGTTGACAGGCGCCTAGTCATGGAGTGATTGGTGGTGACGGGTGAGAGAAGGAACATCACACTGCAGGGCTGCTTCGATTATTTGGCATGTCTTGCCTCTGTCGGCGTTGATGTATGTTCATCCCGATCACTTCAGTTGATTAATGCCGATCGGCCATGTTTGTAGTTTTATTGGCTTAGGTTTATCTTCCTGTTTTCCAAGCAACTCAATTACTGTACCTTGCTTGTAGCTATTGCAACCTATTCGCAAGCAATAAGAGCCTTAGTGGTCAGAAAGTCTACACCCAAAGACCATCGTCGTAGGCCTCCTATCCCTACCTAATATGGCTCGAAATTGCACAACTATCCTTGGACAAAATCCACCAGCTCACGCGGTATGCACACATGACATGAAGGCATCAGGCAGACTCAGCCCATAGCAGGATTGCTCATCTGCGGAAGAGAATTGCCATCAAATCTCATTAGTGGAAGCCTATGTCATTGACCATATTCACATCCATTACTATATGCAGGCGGCCCTTGATGTACATACCATTACATATGGAGAGAACGCTGATAGTATATAACCCCACTATGAATAACAGAGCCCGTTCAGCCACCTAACCACTCCAACCAGCGAGGCCGCTGTGGGTGTCCTTCTGCCATGGAGGTCAGGCCGCGTAGCGCGTAAAGTGCTTGCATTAGCGCTATGTTTTCGCAATCTCAACAGCTCCCTACACGTGAGATATGACTTCGAGACAGTTTCAACTCGGAGACGATCACTAGCAAAAACATCGGCAGTGACGGGGCGAATCAGACAGCAGAGATCTTGGATTTGGTATGGTTGCAGCACTAGATGTTCCGCATTACAGTGCAGTCGGCTGCCATTCCAACAGGATCTTCGAGTTGCAATTGGCAATTTTTCTAAGAGGGGAAAGACATAGAGTGTGGCAGTGTACTAAGTATATACGCACGCGCAAGGACCTTTGAAGGTGCGAGGCAAGAGTGAAATCATCAGTTCTCACTTTCGGAAATCACCGTAAGCCAAAGATAGGACCTTGGTTTGTTGATGGTGTGAACACGACGAAGTTCCTAACTAGAACCTCGGAAGATGGAGATATCGTATGCATTTGAAATATCTCAGTATGGCTGAGCCTTGGATACCTTGCATGAGCTGCTCCTTTGAGGTGCTGTAACATGAAGTCAGCCACTCATTGCCTCTGTTTACCTGCCCTCAGAGACTCAGCAGCTGAGGAACTTTTTTTCTATGCACTCCCCATACGACTACCTAGGTAGTTGCCATGCATTTTCAGCTCTCGTTTAATCTAAGGTCTGTCAAATAGATGGTTAGACACCTATGCCTCCATCAGATTTTCCTACATTACAGAAAACCTCTTTCAGCCAACCACCAAAAGCAACATCGATACCTCATGTTGACCGAGCTCTGGATGCCTGAGGTCTTTTAAGCCAGAGAGAGATGCTTGCGGGCTGACACATATTACTAAGAGCATTTCAGACTCATAACATTCCCATTGGATGGCTGACACATATTACTAAGAGCATTTCAGACTCATAACATTCCCATTGGATAGTTGTTATCTAATAGAGTACAAGTGTCAGCATCATAACGAAATGCCAAGTCAATCAAGCCTTTGTATTTCTTTCTGAAGAGTTAGAGAATAAAGTATGAATAAATTCGGAAACGATGTTTAAACATGTATAATTTTGAATCTCTCTGAGAAATAGCAAAGAAAAAAAGACAAGATTCTAGCTTATTGTTGTTGCAGGGAAGATCGATCTCTCTTCCCCCACATCACCACACTCTGCTAGCCTGACAGGACAGGTTCGCTAAGCCAGGTCTCACCAACCATCCACCGCTCCGACCACCCGCCCACCCATATGCTGCTTGCTCATCCTCTTTTTTTCCCCCTTGATGTTCTTGACATCAGATATCGGTCAACTTGACCGTTGCCCACCAAGCCTAATTTCCCTCTCATTTCCCACAGTCGAGGATCTCATGTCGAGGGAGTAAGGACCACACTTCCTGGTCCCAGAACCGGCCATCCAGGCACTATCACACCGGGAATGCTCTGCAGAATAGAAACAATGTTCACTAGGATGAGCCAGACAGGCACAGGAATTGTACCGCTGCCGTAGCCGCCGTACGCCTGCTCCAGAATGCGCAAGGTCTCGAGTAGGGCCTCTGGGTTGCTGACACTCACGATCACGTCGCGCTTGGCCTTAGTGGAGGGCACGAGCTCGCCGCCTGGAATTGGATTCTCGGGGATGATCTCGCCGCCCGGAATTGGATTCTCGGGGGTGATCTCGCCGCCCGGAATTGGATTCTCGGGGGTGATCTCGCCGCCAGGAATGGGCTTCTCGGGCTCGAGCTCGCAGCCTGGAATTGGATTCTCGGGGGTGATCTCGCCTCCAGGGACGGGCTTCTCGGGCTCAATCTCACCTCCCGGAATTGGATTCTCGGGAGTAATCTCGCCACCAGGGACGGGCTTCTCGGGCTCAATCTCACCTCCCGGAATTGGATTCTCGGGAGTAATCTCGCCACCAGGGACGGGCTTCTCGGGCTCGAGCTCGCCGCCAGGGACAGGGGTCTCCGGCTCAAGCTCGCCACCGGGGATGGGGTTCTCAGGCTCAAGCGGGCCACCAGGGACGGTCGGATCAGGCTTGATGGGCCCGCCAGGAACAGGAGTCTCCGGGACAATGGGACCAGGCTGAGCAGCGTCGGGCAACAAGGTGATCCAGCCCTGGACAGCCTCGCCACAGACCTGGAGGGCAGCGACGATGACCTGCTCGGCAAGGAAGACAGTAGGCGGGGCACGAGCTGGGTTGCCGTAGGCGGCCAGGAGGGCCATCAGGGCAGCGCGAAGGCCCATGATGTCACCAATGGAGCAGCTCTTGACAGCGACGGTCTTGGTTACCTCGGAGTAGTTGGTGTCACGTTTCGTGGCGACATCAAAAGTCGAGTTCACGGGTGAGCCATAGATATCAAGGATGGCGGCAATCTGCTGCAAAACGAGCCAGTTGTTGAAGGAAGGAAGACCGTTTGGGTTGAGGGACGCAGCGCTAACAAGTGCCTCGAAGGCAGCCTTCAAGCCGGTGAGGTCAAAGGAAGAGACGGCGAGGTTCCGCTTGTCAGCCGGCTTGATAAAGGTCCAGGAACCTTCCGGGGAGATAATAGCGGAGACGCCGCAGCCTTTGAGGAAGGCCTCGAGCTTCTTTTTGATGATGAGTTCCTCAACATCTAGCTTTTCCTTCTCCAAGAGAACCTTAAGAGCGAGCTGAGCACCCTCAACATCGGGGCATTCGTCCTTGTAAGTGCCAACCGCGTCAAGATCGACCAAAGCAAAGCTGTCGCGTTTAGGGAGTTTACCGGGCTCGAGGAGGGTTGGGGGCTCGAGGCCACCAACAATGGGAGGAAGAATGCAAGGCGGTTGTTCGTTGAGTGGCACATCCACTAGACACACAGGGATATCACCCTGCCCCGGGATGAAAACACTCGAACCGTCGCCAATCAAGATTTGCCTCTTGGCCTTGGGCGACGGCTCAATGGGACCAACGATAGGCGGCAGCAAACACGGCGGCTGCTGCTTCAGGGGAACATCGAGAAGGCACTCTGGAAGTTTCTCCTCATTTCCAGGAATGAAGTCGCTCGATCCATCGCCGATCCAAAACTGTCTCTTCGTCTTTGAAGAAGGCTCAATGGGGCCAACAATCGGTGGGAGAAGGCAAGGTGGCTGCTCTTTGAGAGGAACGCCAATGAGACATTCCGGAAGTTTCTCCTCATTTCCAGGGATGAATTCGCTGGATCCGTCTCCAATCCAGAACTGTCTCTTCGCCTTGTTCGACGGCTCGATTCCACCAACGATGGGAGCCAGCAAACACGGCCATTGCTCCTGGAGTGGCACGTCCACAAGGCAAGGTGAAAGCTCCTCCTCATTGCCGGGGATAAAGACGCTAGATGGGTCCCCGATAATAACTTGGCGCTTCGCTTTGTTCGATGGCTCAATAGGGCCAACGATTGGTGGCAGCAGACAAGGCGGCTGCTGATTCAACGGGAGGTCGACGAGGCAAGTTGGAAGCTGCTCCTCATTTCCGGGAATGAAGTCGCTCGACCCATCTCCGATCCAGAATTGCCTCTTCGCCTTGTTGGATGGCTCAATTGGGCCGACAATAGGGGGAAGCAGGCATGGTGGTTGCTGCTTGAGCGGCACATCGGTCAGGCAAGTAGGAAGTTGTTCTTCGTTTCCAGGAATGAATTCACTCGATGGGTCTCCTATCCAGAATCCCCGCTTCTCAGAACGTCTAGAGCTCTTGGCGTCACGCTTCCTGTTGGATGGCTCTAGGCCGCCGACAACAGGAGGGAGAAGGCAGGGTGGTTGTTGCTTGAGAGGAACTTCTGTCAGGCAAGGGGGTAGCTCGGCTTCGTTGCCGGGAATGAAAACGGTCGATCCATCACCCAGCCACTGCCGCCTCGCAGCAGGCTTTCCTGTGGGCAGGGCATTGACAGCCCCAAGGCCGATGAGAGATAGGGCAAGGGCTGAGCCGACCATAGCTGCGATATGAGGGATGCGCAGACCTGGGGGTGCGCAAAATGTTGTGCTGGCAAACTCCAGGGCTGGACTGCGATCCGGGCTCCGGGGTGGTGACGGGTCTGCCGTGTTGATACTTATACGCCGGCCCTGTCGCCGGTTCAGCTACTGCTTCACCATCAGTGTCCGACTGTCCGCTGCCGTCGTCACCTGTAGCATGAATATTTATAGAAGCTAGCAGCAGATAGCCCAAATGACATTGCGGATCTTCCATGCTGCCGGGGGGAGAATTGGGCAGCAGAGTAGCAGAGCAGCGAAGGCATGGTGCATTGGGGGAGCTTCATGGCGACGGAGTGCGACAAACTGCAACGGATTGCGACGGAAGGCTACGGAGAGTTTGGTTGCGACAATCTGCGTGCAATATGGAATAGATGAAGTGACGTGGGTCAGAACCAGACCTGAGTTATATCTCGGCATATTTATCCGGGGAGTCGACTGAGCTTGTTTGCGAGTTAGCCAGTCTTGTCGGCGCCCAGACTTCGCGGCAAGGGTCGATTATGATCGAGTGCCAAGTGACTTTGCAACCGTAACAATTGTGCCTATATGGCAAACTTCAACCCATCCGCTTTGGGATAATCGGCGTTCAAAGGCCGCGATAAACGTGATCGGCTGGCTCAGATGTTGCAAAGTCCCAGCACGCAACATCTGCTCTATTTTTGGCCTGATGTAGTGTTTTTCCCACGTCCGATTTCTTCCACGCCCATGGGCCACGGGGAAGTCCTGCCCTGATCCACGGATGAAGACTCGAAGGGCGAGAATAGTGAACAGTGTTGCTACCGTGTAGGAAACCCAATAAGTGTGCTGCCCAATAGTCTGGACAGGTGGTGTGAGTACAGGTAACAGCTATTACACATCGACGTACCCGAAATCTTCTGCAGTGGTAGCATCGAGGAGAAAGACGATGTCCGCTTGGTGGTTTCTGGGACTTCCGACACAAGCAGCTTCTGGATAGGTAGGTAGGTGAAACAACAGCACGCTAGCAATATATATATATATATCTGCTGCAATACACGAACTAAACTGGTGGCTATCCGGTTATCCCTGGTCCACTCGCACGCGGCTTGAGATGGTCTTCTTTGAGATGGCATTAGCCGCATAACCATCCCCAGATGTTGAGGGCGGTTGAGACCGCCGTTCTCGCCGACGCTTGTTGCGGAGTAACGGCGCCGAGACCGACGATGTTCTGATGCAGAGTAGCGAGACTCTGAAGAGACCAAGAATAGAAATAAAGTTTGTCTTAGCATGTGGCCAACCCGGGAATCTGGAGTCGACGAGCCTGGAGAAGTGTGGAGGTATGGAACGGTGGCCGCAGGGTCAATAAACACGCAGCGTCAAGCTTCCGGAGCCGATGTGCCGTTTCCAGGAACGAAGGCGCAGAAAGACCCGCTGGAAGGCAACTCAGCAACACAACGGGGAATGGCTGCTCACTCTCATGCCCATCTGTGGCACACCCGCACATCCGCCGCTCCTGCATTCTCCAGCGATATGCTCCTGCAAGAGGACTGCGAGATCAATATCAGGCACCGAGATGACGATGACTATCCACCCCATCCTTTACCGCATCGATTCGTGCGAGTGGAACTCCGAGCGAGTCCCGCTCACGAATCTGCCTGCCAGCTTTCGGAGAGGGAAGCATCCTCTGTCGAAATCAGTCGAAGAGGACGAATGGGAACATCTGCGTCACACTGAAAATGGCCGGGCGGTTCACGAGCTCATTTCCGACGGACATCAGGGTGAGGTAGCGAGACAAATAGTTGTCAATGCTGGGCATGTCTTCTCGTAATTGCGTTACAAACTGGCAGTAACATTCGGACTAGGTAGTCAGTCCAACTTCGATATCAGTGCTAATTGCTTCCCGCCATCGCGTGAAGGTCTCAAAACTGGCCGGGCCTTGCTCACAAGGCTTCGGATCGTAGTTAGGACATTGATGACTAGGGAAATGCTAGACAGTGATAATTGATACCTCCTAGAGCCACATCGGAAGGACTTGAGCTCTTGATTGCTCATTGTCTTGATCGGTTTGTTCGTGATGCTGGGGATGCATGAGTCGCGCTTCATCCACGATGGATGTTGAGCGGTGTCTCGGCGCGCTCGGAATCGGTGCTGCACAGCTGTCAGCCACCCAGCTGACCAGCTGTGTGACGGATTATGCCAACTGTTTTCAGCCGGTGCCAGTTGGTGCCAGCCTACATCGGTTAAGGAGGCGTCACTTTGCTCTCAACATTCATCTGACAATCTTGTGATAGCGGGGATTGAAGGCCAGAAAGATCCCAACAAAAAAAAAAAAAAAAA
>Ga0065720_1019249_pt1 | contig 31297 bp, 28 predicted proteins | sample Thericmetagenome_FD_59107 | JGI IMG/M metagenome (GOLD analysis project Ga0065720, IMG submission 59107) | Thermophilic microbial communities from the Joint Bioenergy Institute, California, USA of rice/straw/compost enrichment - eDNA_2 v2... | ecosystem: Engineered > Solid waste > Grass >... | reverse complement strand
AAAAAAAAAAAAAAAAAAAAAGAAAGGTCCTTCTCCTGTTCTTTGTTGAGACAAGGGGCCGCTCGAGGAGGCGGTCACACAAAGCTGCTCAGCTGTCTATCTTTCGTCGGAGAAGCGTCAATTGGTCCAACAGCGTCGGGCTACAACGGTTGGGCAGCAAGGCCCCAATCTACTCACCATGCTGACAAAGAAATATCGGAGTGCCTTAAGAAACTAGAGACCGTGCAAGCTGCTTTGCATGAATAGCACCTATTCCACAGTATCTGTCTGAAGCCATTGTCAACGAATCGGGATTTCGCCAGGGGACTTCTGATCAATGCGCATTAATCATGAAGACTTCGCCTACCAGCAGCAATCAGGTCCCAAACTTTTCTAGCAGCTATGCACCGCTGACTTCCGCGTGCAAAGAGATTCGCCTTCTGTGGCTCATTGTGCCAATCAAAGAACAAACATCTGCCCCAAAGAGTTGTTGCAGTGTTGAAACTTCCAACAATACCTTCTCTAATGAGGACGACTCTGGGGATGACATTCCCATTCACACTACGCTCGAAACCGTCTCTCTTCTCGACAACCCAGCGTACATGGCGCTCTCGTACACATGGGGTGACCCCTTCGCCAACTATCAACCGCGCAGTTCCAGAAAGCCATACATTCTCCTCAACGGCCAACACGTCGAGGTGCGGCCCAATCTGTACGATTTCTTCCGAAACATGCAGCGCCACATCCAAACTGGCAGCTGTGACAATCCGTGTGGCCATCACCTCCGATCTTTGCTTCGGCGTCTTGCCCAAGAAGGGAGCGAGGAAAAGGAGGTAGTGAGATTACCGCTCTGGGTCGACGCCCTCTGTATCAATCAATCGGACATCCTCGAGCGAAACAGCCAGGTGATGCTGATGGGGGACATTTATCGTGGCGCGGCAGCTGTTATATCCTGGCTTGGCGAACATCGGAATTTAACCCGCGGGCTGCGGACTATAAGCGAGCTGGCTAGGCGCTGGAGGGGATATGTTGAAGAGATTGAGCAGAAGAAAAAATATCGGAAGAGAAGTAGGAGAGAGGAGGATACAAGCCCGCCAATGGCAGAGAGAGATGCCAAACCTGAGGCTGTCCCAGGCCTAGATGAGCAAGTGATCCAGTTCATGCGGTCGGCTCGGGACATCTGGCATAATGAACAAACACTAATAAGCCTCTTGCGTGTCTTCCATGCCAAGTACTGGCGCCGGATATGGATTGTGCAGGAGATGGTCCTTGCAAATCCCGAGTCCCACATCTTCATGACTGGGCCAGGCCCTCACATGGCATCGATATCTGACATGAGGGTGATGATAATATGCCTAACAAATTTTTGGAGGTTGTTAACCAGTTCAATCACAATCGTTGCAAATGAAGGTAACCAGGAGGATGAAGAGAAAAAAGATGTCCTCATCATGTGGAAGCTGAAGGACACAATCAGCTTTGAGGTGTACCAGTGGTGGGTGCTCCACAAACTACAGCGCGGGGAGCAGACGCCTTCTCTGATGTTTGTGCTCAATACTGCCTTTGGGCATGATACAACGGAACCACTAGATGCTGTCTATGGCCTGCTGAACTTGCTGCCCCCTGACTGTGGGATTGTGCCAGACTACCAGCGCTCCGTCCGCGACGTATATATTGACTGGGCCGTTCGTACTATGCGCGAATGCGGAAACTTGAACCTATTGACCTGGATCTGGTCGAAGAAGAAGAGCGGCCCAGACTTTGGGCTTCCTTCATGGGTTCCAGACCTGTTCAACTCTAAAAGCCGCATAGAAATGCGGGACTCCGACTGGGACAAGCCGAAGGGGCCCAAGAATACGCGCAATGATTCATCAAGCAGCGAGACCAGCTCTTTTCGGATCGATATCAGCCGTAATGGCGCCCTGAGAGTTCGCGCTCGCCGCCGAGCTACAATTCGATCTGTTACAAACATGCCAGAGAAAGGTTTCCTTGAAGGACAAAGGGGATTCCATCCCCTGCTCCATTTCTGCTTCCGTTATCTCAGGGAGAGGGCAGCCGGGCAAGGTCATCCTGCGAGTATTCCACCACTTCAAGTACTTATCCGACTGTTGCTACCGGGACTGTTCCACAAACTATTAGCTGAGGAGCCCGAAAAGGGAGTTCACAAGCTAGCAGGAGCCTTCATCCAATGGCTTATGTTCCGCTGCATGAAAGCAAACCAGCAGGCCCTGCCCCTGGAGCGTGGCTCCTGGGTACGGGAAGTCTTCGCAGATCTGGACAAGCTGACCCCTGATGGGATGGAGAACTTGAGAGATCTTATATCAACGTTGGGATTAAGCTTAGGGAACAATTTCCCAGACGCTTACCGGAGGGCCGTCATCTTTGATGCTGATGTGACGCAGATAATGAGATGGAACCAACTCACGGATATCTTTCAAGACCCGGAAGTGCAACGGTTGTTCCCCAGAGTTCACATGGACATTCTTCCCCTGTGCATCTTTCGATTTTTTAGGACAGAGGAAGGTTATATCGGGTCTGGAGACCCTGCCATCCAACCGGGTGATGTCATTTGGGAGGTTGAACATTGCAACAAGTTGCTAACCTTTCGTCTCCAGGACTCAACCTCCGTTCCAAATACCGTCGTGCTTGTGGGGCAGGCGATGGCCGTGGGACTGTGCGACGAGGTTGATGAGCATTATCAAGGAGGATATGAAGAGCTACTAATTGTTTGAGCCTGTTTACCAGAAAAAAAAGCTCAAAGAAAGTAGAAGTTCTCAGCTTAACACTCCATCCCAAGATGGCATGTTCTACCATTCTCATTGAAACAGATAGTCACAGCCAAGCAGACCCCCAAACCGTTTCTTCTAGAAAATCAGCTACATAGGTAGTGTGACTTGCCCTATGGTCATCTGGATACCGTCTCGCCGCAAGAGCAAGTTTTAATCGCACTCGGCGGGTGGTTGAACCGGACTTGATTGGTTTATCATTTCCATGACTGCTTACTTTTTGCACTGCCGTCACCATGCACTAAGGCTATGGCACATACGTAAGAACAACGACCCGCCCTGCTGCTGAAGAGAAGACGGTGTGGTGGCCTTGTAGGAGTGCCTCTTGATCAACAAAAACAATCTACATAAGTGTTTTCCACGGCCGCTTATTTTACTAGTCAAGACGTAGCCAAAAGCTTTGCTCAACAAAAGCCGATCATGAGCAGCACACTCAGCAGCGATGCAGCTGGGACCCCGGATCTGGAAAGCATCTACCAGCCCTTGGACCCTGCTCGACGTGAAATCCGGGTCCTCTTCCTTCTACCTCCATCAAAAAAAAGCATCATCAGCTGCTGAGCCTGACATCATTGGGTCATCGCTCAATGACAAATAGACTACTCAGTATTGCGACGATGTGAACCTTGATACCAACCATAGCGATGAAAAGGACTCGTCAAATGGTAAAGCCAGTAGGAGAATTGGTAACGATGACCACAACGACGATGTCAACCCCACCTCCAATCATGAGTCTGAGGATGAGGATACTTACCTCAGATCTTCCGTCATTACTCAAAACTCAAGCGAGCATGGTGACGATAGAGGCAAAGAAAACTCGGCAAACGATGGCTCTGAGTCTGAGTCTGAGTCTGCATATGATTATGATAGCCCCATAAATGCCGTGCTCGCTACCACATCGCTTCTTGATAAGCCCAGGTACATTGCGCTCTCTTACACGTGGGGTGACCCTTTCTATGGCTACCAGGCTCGAAACGAGAACCAGAGAGACCTAGAGGAGCGAAGCAACCAGGTACTCCCGATGGGAGAGCTCTATCGTGAAGCCGCTCTAGTAATGTCATGGTTAGGCGAAGACTCCCGCATGCCTCAGGGGCTACAGGTTATGGAAGAGCTTGGACGTCGTTTTGGCCCATATTCAACAGAGGCTCTCAACTCATGGTTCCCAGTAACGCTTGTTAAGCGTGAACAAATCTATCAGAACTCGGAACAAAAACCTGAAGTGAAATTCAGGTCACTGCTCGACAAGATTCGCGCAAGAACCACTGAATCATCATATATGCAGGCGGCGATTCAGCTTGCACTGAGATGGCAGGAGTTGAAAAAAAGGTATATGGAACAATAAACAAAATGTCCTTGACCTCCTACATGTCTTGAATGCAGAATACTGGAAACAGATATGGATTGTTCAAGAAATTGTGCTTGCAAAACACGCCACGCATATTTACATGACCGGGCCCAAACTGACAATGATTGATTCGACTCATTTCACATACTTTTTTTTGAGCAATACGCCGTTCCTATTACCGTTGGGGGAGACAAAATTTCGGGCTTCATTAGTCATCGGTTCTGAGTCTGCTACTGTTCTTGATGTTATCTCTAAGGCCGATGACTTCAGCGCTTCACGCATTTTCGAGGACTTTCCAGAAGTGAAGCATGGGATATACAACCAGCAAACAATTCTTTTCCATCAGTGCTGGACCGTCCGATCTTCCCCGGAGCTCATATTGGCCATAGCCTGCGCACATCGTGCAACGGACCCTCGAGATGTTGTCTACGGCTTACTGAACTTACTCCAGCCTGGGCATGGCATTGTACCAGACTATCGACATCCTGTTCGCTATGTGTATATTGATTGGGCAGTTCGCGCTATGAGTGAAGCTGGAAGCTTCAAACTGCTGGGGTATATTGCAGACTTACGTACATTAGCACTGCTGCGTTCGAACGGCAACTGGGAAGATCAACTCGACCTGCCATCATGGGTCCCCGATCTATCTAACGCTTATGGTGGCAGAGCTCCAAGCATGGTGTTGAACGCTATAAACACATCAAGCAAAACCACTGTGCACGCACATACCAAAGGTGACCACCCCTTTTCCGTCGAAGTGACCAATTCTGGAGCACTGAAGGTCTATACACGCTGTTGGACCACTATTAAAACGATATTTCTGTTGAACAAGAAAGAGGATGATGACATAAAGAAAGTTAAGGATCTACTCGCCTTTTGCTTTGACTACCTGAAGGATGCGGATAGACGAGTGTCTCCTATTGGTATTCCACCACTCCGAGTCCTGATGGCGCTTATGCAACGCGGGCATCAGGAGACTGAACTGGAGCCTGAAGCGCGGCCTCATGTTTCAGCAGGTGCCTTTGTGAAGTTTATTGTTGACTTGAGTGGTCTCGGGGAATATCTAGGGGATATACTGAACTCATATAAACACATCCATGTTGACTTGAGTGGTCTCGGGAAATCTGTTGAGGATATGCTGAACTCATATAAACGCCGTGTGGAAGAGATCGTACCCAAGTTGGGACTCAGCTTGGGCGACGACTTTCCGGATAGCTATCGTAAGGTGCTTTTTCCAAACGTGGACATTCAGAATGTGATGGGATGGAGCAGTATTGGGGATCTTCTCAATGACACAAGAGTACGTCGAGAGTGTTCTGTGTTTATGTTAAGAATGCTCCAGCGGCTTCGCAGTCCCATGAGACTGTAACTTCGGAGAACTTACTGGGAGAGACAGAGGGCATGGTGAAAGAAGGGGACCAAATCTACAAGATTGAACACTGCGACGAACTGCTGGTTTTTGAACATCCACCCTCAGAGCAAGACCAGTCTTCTGAGCTGGAGATGATTCGCCTTAAGACAACTTGTGTTGTGGGGCTGTGGCATAAGTTTGAAGCAGGTTGCGAGGAAGGGTTTAAGAGGCTTCTTATTGTTTGAGCTTTGAATCTTACACAATTCACCATTCATTCTCAACACCAACTGATAACTCTATCCATTATTGGGCAAAGGATATGTGAGAGATGCAACGGAACAGGCACTTTATGGATGAAGAACCCTGAATACACCTCGTCGCCAGCCCATAGGCATGTCTGTCTATTTTACGAACATCATCCAGAGTAAGGCTAAAACATAGGGGGCCAAGCCCTGGAACCAATCATTAAAGGTTACCATCCAAAAACGAGCCATGTGACTTTAATCCCTAGCATAAGAACAGTTAAGGTTAATGGAAATATACTGCTCCTTCCCAGCTAGCTATTCTTATATTTTGTTGATATCATGGAGACTCCGGACCAAGTCGCGGAGCTGGATGAGCGTGTTTTGCTGACTGATCCATTTGTCCTGCCCAAGGAAGTCGTCCCAATAGACATAATCCTCGACTTTGTCGGCGACCGCGCTGCCACTTGTTCTGATCGGCCTTGGGGTTAATCGATTGGTAACAGCTGGCCTCATTGGTAGGCCAGCGGGTAATCGTTCGTGAGGATTTGCTACATCAATAAATAACCCCTATAAAGTGAGTTTGCCTGCAAGTTGCCAGCTCCCCCTCCTTTGCACCACAGACACCTTCATAATTGGCTTCAATATTTGTTGCCGATGTCGTGACTTAGACAGGCATGCAGAAAGTCTGGTCTAGTGGCAGTGGTGCATTGTGTTCATTTACACCAAGGCTGTGGTACTGGTTCTGATATTATGGAACTAAAGAAGCATACGTTGTCATCTTAGTGAGAGATCAGACTGTGTGATAAAGAAGCTACTGTAAGCAGAAGCAACAATGTCCTACAAAACTGCTTTGATTCTATTACTCAAACTTCAGCGGAGGGTCGATCTGTAAGATATGATCATGAGTAACATACCTGGCGATGACAAGACCAACAATACAGATCTGACAACCATTTACGAGCCATTAGATGCTATCCGGCGTGAGATACGGATTCTTTTGCTTCTTCCTCCAGATAAAAAGTCGGAATCTGCTTACCGCACCAAGTCTAATGGGGAAGCCAATGATGATGATGACGATGACGACGACGATGATGATGATGACCGAGACTCATATGACAGTGATAGTCCCATACATGCGGTTCTCACTACCTCCTCGTTTCTCGACAAGCTCAGTTACAATGCGCTCTCCTATACCCGAGGGAATCCTTTCAAGAGATACAACCGTCATCAAAATAACGGTACTTATTATGTCTTGTTGAATGGTCAGAGTGTCGATATACGCCCTAATCTCCGTGATTTCCTTCGCTGCTTTCGGCGCGGGCTCCGGTAGGAAGGGTCAGATACCTGGCAACCGGTCGGAGGATACCCGAGAAGCAATGGTAACGACAGCAACAACAACAGCAGCAGCAGCAGCGAGTTGATCGGGATACTCCTCTGGATTGACACTTTGTCTATCAACCAAGCCGATATATCCGAGCGCAACAGTCAGGTGCTGCTGATGGGAGAGGTTTATCGTAACGCTACTTCAGTGCTATCGTGGCTAGGAGAGCATCCTCTCCTTTCTCGAGCTCTCAAGGTTATTAGAGAGACTCCGGAGTGTTTGATGGCATTGCCTCAGGGGAATAAAAAGATTAACCAAGGATATTGGGCAGGTAGCAGCCGAATACGAAACTAGGGACTAACAACAAGGAGATGATGTGAAGTCAGCTAGCTCGCATATTACAGACACTATCGTCGATAACATCAAACATGGATCTGCGAGAGCTCGATATTGATGAGCTTGGGGAGTATCAGATGCAGCGCTTGAGACCTACCCTCTTGTTTGTATTGGACATGGCCTGTACACATCTTATGACGGAACCCCGAGATGCTGTTTATGGCCTACTCAACTTGCTACCGTCCGGACACGACATTATACCAAATTACCAGCTTCCTGTTCGCGATGTGTATATGGATTGGGCTGTCCGTGCTATGGATGAAGATGGTAGCTTCAATTCACTGGCCCAGGTCGGATATCTAGACATGAATCGTTCAAATGGATACCGCAAAGACTTTGACCTATCTTCATGGGTCCCAGATGTATCGAATGTCGCTGGCCCTCTATCTATCACACACCAACAATATGTAGCACAGAGAAGCGACGAAGAGGAAGTGGCCAGCCCAAACAAATACAGCAACAGAAATCGCCCATTTACCATCGAAGTTACAGATAGCAGGGCACTGACAGTTTATGTGCTCCTCTGGACCACTATCCGCTTTGTTGCAGAGCTTCCATACCTGAGATATCACACCAACGGACAATTTGATGCTTTGCTAGCATTCTGCTTTTTGTTTCCTGGAGGATGTTAAACATCAATCTTCTTCCACTGCTATTTCCCCCACTCTAAACCCTGATGAGGCCTGTTCTGCCAGACCAATTCAGCGGCATAACTCAGAGAGAGCCAGAAACAGGCTCGCATACGTTAGCAGCTGGCTTTGTACAGCGGACGATCATCCGCTACATGGATCGAGACTCCGCCTTAGACCTCGTTGAGTTCAACAGAAAAGTCAAGCCAACAGAAGACATGGATCAGCATGGGCGGCAACAGTTTAAAGAAATATTTACGAAATTAGGACTCAACTTGGGAGATGACTTTCCAGATACCTATCGGCAGATTCTATTTGCCCTGTTGGACATCAAGACTCTAATGGGATGGAGCTGTTTTGAAGATGTTCTCCAGGACTCAAGAGTGCATGATATATCCAGCGTGGTACATATAGCTATGCGTGGCTGCCATAGCTGTGACAAACAAGCTGTTCATAACTGAGGACTGCGCTCTGGGCAGTACATGTGGTATGGTGAAGGAGGGACATTGGGTCTACGAGGTTGAGCACTGCGACAAGCTTCTGATCTTTGATGAAGGCCCCTCAGAACTCGATATGGTGCGGCTGAAAGCAAGCTGCGATGTTGTTGGCTCGTGTGACCAGCTTGATGTGAAAGGCGAGAAGGAGTTTGAGAAGGTGCTTATTGTTTGAGCTGTCTCCTTTATCAGACTAAGGCGATGTAAGTGACAATGGAGCTGTTACCTAGGTTGAACTTAGTTGAATTGCGTTAATACATGGCACAACCTACCATCCTCTAAACATCCGGAGTACACCTGAGCAAAACTCAATGAACCCTGGAAGACATGCAGACAACGAGCTTGCTCCATGAAGAGGGCTCTGCGTACAATGTGAAGAACGCTATACATAACATTAACTACAAACCATAAATCAATCACAGTAATTCACACACCCAAACGCCATGTATGCCCCTGCTTCTCCATGTTGTATGCATCTCTGCCTCTAAACATCCAACTCCCAACCCTATATAGGTTACCTAGTCAAAAGGACTATATGGCGGCGGGGGTTCCAACGGCGGTGACGGCTCCCGTTGCAGACGCCCACTCGACGACGACGACGATGGCACAGTCCTAGTCTCTGACCCTCTAGCACCACCAGCAGCAGTAACCGAAGAGGCTGGGGCATTCAGCCACTGCGCGGCGAGAGCCATCATCTTGGCGAAGTACTGCTGGAGGAAGGACTCGCTGAGGAAAAAGTTAGCTATGATTCTTTACATTAAGACTTTCTCCAAGCCCCTGACAGGTCAAATAGCCCATAAAAAGAAGAGACAAGAAAAGGGATGTACTCACGTATAATATCCATGCTTAGCATCATGCACGCCCACGAGATTATGTGCCAGCTCATGCGCCAGCACAACCCACCACCACGTAACTGCCTCAACCCTTCCCATCCCCCCATGGTTCGTCTTCACCCCATGAACGTGCAACTCCTCAAAATACGCCAAATTACAAAACAAACTGCCTGCCCTATTAAACGCAACCGTCTTCCCCCTTTCCCAGAAAATGGACACCACGCCCGGCGAAGGCAATTCATACACTGCGACTACATCCCTCAGGACACCCTCAAATAGCCCAATTGCTTCTGCGTGCTGGGTGACAAACTCCGTTGCTTGGAGGGTCATACCCTTGGGGAGGAAGACGTGCATGCCGCGGGGAGCTTCCGCTACGAAGGAGATGTGTTCTGCGGGAGTCGAGTCGCAGTACAGCGGCAGTTCAGGGACGGTAGTTTGGGCCGGGGGAGAAATGAGTTCAGGGGAGGTGTGGGCACGGGTTTGTTGGATGGCTGTGAGGAGGGTTCGGCGGAGGGAGGAGGGGGAGGTTAAAGGACCCGTGATGGGGTCGTTGTCAGAGGAAGTAGGTGGTAGAGGGGCTAGGGGAGAAGGGGAAGGTTTAGATTCGGGCTGCTTGGGGGGAGGATGCTGTTGTGATTGTGGGGATGTGAGCGTGTCGACGTCGATGCCGAGTCGGCGTGTAAACGCGTTGAAAAGACTCCTGACTGTCGTGGTCTGCTCCGGCTGGTGCTGCTGCTGGCCGCTATGCGACCTCACCAATGCCTGCTCTTGCTCAGGGGAGTCTTCCTCAAACGCCCCGGGCATCCTAGCATCCTGTCGCGGCGTCTGAACACCCCTCTGCTGCTGCTGCTGCTGCTGCTGCTCCTGCTCTCTGACTCTCTTCCTCTCCCTCTCTTCCACCTCTAGCTTTTGCCTCTCCGCTTCCAGCGCCCTCCTCTTCTCCTCCTCAGCCAACCTCGCCTCAGCAGCCTTCGCCCTCAGGATCCGATCGACATTATACCCTCTCGCTCTCAACTCCAACAACCCCAACTTCAAAAACGGCTCAAAAAAGAAATACGCATGCTGATTTGGCCTCGTCAACAACATCTGACAGATGGCCTGCCCAACCTGATACATATCCGGCTTCCCTCCCCCCCCCTCTGGGGCAGCGACATACAGCACATGCCCCTCGCTCGTCTTCATGCTCGCGGCGCTCCGACTCTCGGTGTGCACCCTCCCGCCCTGGACACCCCTCAATGTCCGGCGAAGAGCTAACGACGCGACGCTGATGACGCGAAGATTCTTCTCCAGCCAGCGGTAATCGTGCTTTACGGCATTCGGCCTGTCCTTGGCGTACTCATGCAAAAAAAGTTTTGCTCTTTCAAGGACGTGCTTGCGCAGCCACTCGGCAGAGCGCTGGTCGGGCGTTGGCCGGCCGATGCGCAGATCTTCCTGGACGCGGCTGCTGAGGGTTGTAGCGCCCAGGGCGAGGTACATGTCTTCAAGGAGGTCCTCTTCGGGGGCGCAGAGGAGGGAGTCTTTGAAGAGGCGGTAGGAGATAAAGTCGTCGAGGATGGTGAGCTGCGGAGGGGAGGCGAGGAGGTAGGATTTGATGGTGGCATCTTCTTCTTCTTCGTCGTCGTCTGTAGAACGGTTCTTACCCGAGGGGACTTCCCTCGAGCCGAGCAACCAGGGGGAGGTCTTCATTTTGCGGTAGAGATCTCTATCCCGCTTAAGAGTCGAGAGATCCTCAGCAATGGACTTAAGTAAGCTAAGATACTTCTCCGGGCTCTCCAGCACACTCAACAATCTCGCCGGCTCGGTACAAGCCAGGTGAGCAATCTCATGCTTGGTCGGCTCGCTCTTCGCACCGCACTTGAACAGGAAACTGTTCGCGTCGGCCCCAAAATCGACAAAGTCAAAGATATCCTTATACGTCGACGAGCTGCCGAGATAAACTCTCGATGGCGCGACGAGCACAACAGTCGGCTTTCCGCTCTTACCAGCCGCCGCCGCCGCCGACCTCACCACAGGCACAATCGCCGCATCTCTAAGCCTCATGAGGTCATTATGTCTGAGATCGCCCAGCCGCGAAGTGAGGTACTCGAACAACGTAACCGCCGCTTGTCGGTCCGCAGGCGGATTAGCAATCAGCTTTTCGACACAACCCGAAATCGGCGGATCCCGAGCAACGCCAAACTTCATCGCATGAGGATGTAGGTCTCTGCGAAGGATATTATACCCCATGACAGCCGCCCTCTCATTCGTATAACACGCCGACGGCGTTACGAGCACCTTCTCATTTCCCTCGATCGGCAAGATCCTCTTGTCTGTGCCCGCCAGATCCGTACTTGTGTACCCATTGAGGTGGTGATTTGCAATAAAATACGCCATCGCATTCCCCCTCAACTCTTCGTCTTGCGAAGCCATCATCTCGACTAACTGCTCCGCCGACGGATACGCCTTCAGCCCCAACGAAAATAAGAACTTTGCCTCAGGGCTATTACTCCTGAAACTCCCCGACGGACCAGGCCACTGCAGGATGGGCAGCCCGAGCGCGCGGAGCGAATCCTTCGGCTCATACAACTCACACACCCGGTACAGCCTCTCCGACCGCTTACTCGCCTCAGCCCCTTTCGGGCCCGCCTCCGCCGGACACAAAGGCGACTCGCGCAGCTTCTTGAGATCTGCAGCCGGAATGTCCTGCCGCACAGAAGTCAAATACTTGATCAACTCAACATGGCTCCACTTCGCTCCTTGCGCATCTCCCTCCCCTGGCGTGAGCAGTCTCGTAAAAATGGTCTCCAGATCAACCGTCTTCCTCACGCCCAACGCAACAAGAAACTTCTCTTTGAGATTGATACATCCCTCTAGCGTAGGCAAATCATCAAAGAGCTTCACACTGGGGAAGAACGATTCGCCCGGTTTCCTCATACCCATTTTGGTCGGCATGACGGTAATATTCTGCAACAGGCCGACCACCGTCGCCCGCGAATTCGGACTGAGGTTGTCCCAGTTCTTGGACAGCACGCTGAGCACCTGATGGGCAAACTTATCCGATCTGGTCAGATCTTGCTCGGCGGGTTTGGTGGGGGCCGACTCGATCAGGAACTGGAGCCATAACACGAGGGAGAGGGGAGACCATCCCAGGGAGAGGAGCTTCCCCTCAGGGATGGACGCCGTGAAAGCGACCGGCATGGTGGTCGGCGGGATGGGAAGATGGGCTGGGATGAGCTTGTTGTGATAGTACTTGATCGAGCCGAGGGCGATGACCTCGCCGGAGTCAGCGCCGTCGGCTGAGACAGTCGCGACAGCGACGTCAAGCAGACGCTGCACGCTCGGCCGATCTAACTCCCCCTCCGCCGCGCCTTTGGTGATCCACTGCAGGAAATGCCCGAGCTGCTCCCGATCAAGCGCCTTATTCCCCAACTCCTGAGCAATATCCTCCACTGTGACATCCTGAATCAGCCCGAAGTCAACCAGCTTCCTTATCAACGGCGCGTCCCGCATCTCCTTCAACACAACCGGAATGCCCGCCACAAATCTCGCAATCTCCTCCGACGAGTTGCGCACCTTGGTCGAAGGCAGCACACCCCTCGACGAGAAAACTTCGATAAACGGCTCTTTGCACGCGGTCCAGAACCCCTCCTCAATAATCTGCGCCACATACGCATTGGGCGTCGACTCCGTGAAGGTATACGTTTTGAGGATGTGCAGCGCTTCCGGGACGCATTTTTGCACATCCGCTGCTGCGGACACAACAACACCTCCCTTCTTCTTGTTGTCACCATTGGCTTGCGCCATGCGCTTCAGCTTCTGATCCAACTCCGCCATCTCACTCGCAAACGCCAACCGCGCAAGGATACCGGTCGCCCGAAGCATCTCCACATTCCACGTTCTGACCCAGCGGGCGTTCAGATCAATCGCCTCCCGCTCGACAGTGGGAATCACGCTCGGCGCGGAGACGTGCATCCCTGCTCCCGTAGTTTGCATGGTAGGGAAACCGATGAAGATCCGGCCGCCGGGCTTTTTGCTGGGTAGGACTGTTGCAAAGACATCTGCAATCTTGGCTGCTGCGGCGGAGGATGCTTCCTCCGAGGCAACGGCCTCATCGTAAGAGGAGGTAAGTATCGAGATGCGCGTGATTTTCGGGGGAGGCTTCTTGGTTGCGCGCTCGAGCTCGGCTGCGAAGGAGGAGGATACGCTGGTGGCGAACTGGGCTGAGATAGAGCGCAGGAAGATGGTTGATGTTGAAGTGGCAGTCAGGTCTTGAGCGACGGTGTCTTGGAGGGATTTCTCCTCCTTGGCGGCTTTTGTTTGGGAGGAGACACCTGTTAGACGGGAGAAGAAGCCTTTGAGGGAGGAGAGCTCGGAGCCGAAGGTCGTCTCGGCGAGTTTGCTTGTTGAGGACGTAGTCTGCGGTTTCCAACCCAAGACGTGCATGAATGTCGCATCAATCTGAGTGCTCATCCTCTCCGCCGCCGTCAGCCTAAAATGCTTCTCCCTCGTAGTCGTCTCCAGACTCCTCGGAACCAGCACCGCCATGCTCGGCGAGCTCTTCTTCACCAGCCCCAACACCCTCCACTCATCAATCCAGAACTCAATCCTCTGTAACGCCACAAACGTCAGGCTCGTCGCCAGAAACTGCGCTACGCTCAACAAATTCGGCACCGGCGTCGTCGTGCTTCGATAATCCAACACAAAGGTAGTCAACTTGCTCTGCTGATCCTCCGGCAGCGTGACCTTCCTGGTAAACAGCGCATTCCCCTTCCAATAAAACGCCATCGCCTCAGCGCCCGAGCTAACGAATGGCTCCTCACAATCCGCAAACACGCTGTAGAACCCGACGCCAAAGGCACCAATCTTCGTCTCGTCCGGATTTCCCTCCGCAATCCTCTTCAACCGCTGCCAATCCGTTTTGCTAAACGGCAGCCCATCATTCTGCACCACCAGCCGTCTAATGGTATGATGTCTCAACGTATGCTGCAACAGATCCGACGGCGTCGCATTCTGCGGCAGGGGAACGGACGTCGACGGGATGGTCTCCCACTTGACGGTGACGGTCGACGCTTGAGCATCGGCCGCGTTCTGGATCAGCTCGCGCAGGGTCGTCCACTCGCCCGAGTAGCGCGCGAGGACCTTGTCGATGAGCGCGCGCGTGTCGACCGTCACCGCCTCTTCGACCTCGCCGGAGAGGGCGGCCGCGCGTAGACGGGCGTAGTCCATGGCGTATACAAAGTCCTTGTAATTTAAATATCTGGGGTGTCAAATCTGAGTCCAAACTCGGTAAGTCAATCAGGTTCCCCCGCCCGCGGGTCGAAGATTCGATGCGAATGGCGATGCGATGCGACAACGAGCGTCTGGGGTAAGCTTGATGATAATGGTCGTGATTATGTACGGTAAGTGCCGGCTCTCGGCATCATTGTATGCTTTCCAGCACTTAAATTACCCTCAAAATTTGGGGGTCTGCGAAGACAAGAAAGAACGAAAGTCCAAAAGGTCAGGTTGACCGTGTGTCAGTCCAGAGTCAAGAGCACACACTGAGGCAAGGAGAGGACGGTGTAACGGTACCTGTGACGTTTGAGTGTAACGGGACAGGCTACCCTGGTGGCCCCGCTGCACGGGCTTATCTTATCTTATAGCAACTATCTGACCAATCAGCGACGGTAATTTCGCGGCTGACGACAGGGCGACGCGTTATCGATCAGCTGCTCAGACCTGCTACGCCTTCTGAGGGGTGACTAGTTCGCCTACAAGACCAATTGAATGGCTTAGTCATTATTCAGGCATCTGGGGACATGAGATAAGATTTGTCGATGATTTGGAAAAGGAAAAAAAAAAAATAAAAAACTATACCTTTGGCCTATTTTGAGTCTTGTGAATAGCACAGAAAAGCCAACATTCTGTGATAGCTCTTAATTAAAGAAGATCTGCTCAATGGCAATACGTGTAGATGAGCCTCTCCCGTGTAAGAACCGAAAACGCCAACACCATATCCCAGCCATACCAAATTTCCTTTCGTATTCATCGCTCATACCAATCCCTCTCCCTAATCCCTATCACGATACCTCGTCTTGCTGTGACTCCGACTCCTGCTCCTCCTTCGATCGAACCTCTCGGACCGTAGCCTGTCCCTACTCCTGCTCCTGCTCCTGCTCCTGCTCCTGCTGTACCGTTTGGTTTCCCTATCCTTTCTAGTGTGATACCGATCACGAACGTCGTCGAGTCTGTCCTCGCGGCGCTTCTCGCCTCGATGCCTGTCACGCTCAGGGCTGCGGCTTCTCCGCCGGTGGCGACGATCCCTGTCGACATCACTCACTGAACCGCCCCGTCTCCTGTGCCGGCTGCGACTGCGCTCCCGACCACGATCTCTCTCCCGCTCACGGTCACGATCGCGCCCACGTTCTCTTTCCCTTGACCTGTCCCTATCCCTGCTCCTGCTCCTATGTCGTCTCCTATGCCTATGCTCCGAGTCTTTATGCCGCTCCCCCCTCTCCTCTTTAACGTTCACATTCTTCTCAGTTTTCTTCCCATCGCCCTCCTCCTCACCCTTCCCTTTCTCTCTCCTCGGCGCGATCTCAACTGCATTTGCCCCCGTAACCTTCTTCGCCGGAATCGGTAGACCTAGCGCCCTAGCCATCGCCTCCTCCTCAGCTTCTTTTAATCTGCGAATCTCCTCTGCCCTCTCTCGCGCGGCTTTTTCTTCCTCCGTCTCGGCTGCGCTTGCGGGCGGCGGGTCTGCTTTCGTGTACCAGAAGAGATCACGGCCTTTAGCCCAGCGCCCGACGGGCGCTTTGATGCTGTGGCCTAGGTAGTTTTCGCGGTACTGGCTGTTGGCGACATCGTCCCAGCTGAAGTTGACGCCGCCGCGGGAGCCGGTTTTGCGGACTGTCGAAAGGAGGTCCATTGTTTTTGTCGCCTATTTTGACTTTCGGCTTCCGGTGATTTTGGGAGGTTAAGGAAGTCGAGGTTGGGAAGGACAAAAAAAGAAAGTTTGATGGCGAGAACGTAAAGTAACTTGATCGCTGCGATCTTGTCGATGATCTCAGCTGCGCGTCGCAGGCTGCAACCGCCCCACATGCGCCCCACAGTTACAGGCGCCAAGCTTTCTTGGCTGCGGATGCCTCGACGTGCTCCAACTTACGGCTCAATTGAACTTCGACTCGATTATCTTCATCGCGACCGACCTCTATTACTTACCACCCCTCTCTAACACCGCCTCTCCTTTACCATTCCGACCAGCGCCAATTCTGTACACACACCATGGCCGACCCCTCCTCCAGCACCAGCGCCATGCCGCTGGATGAAATCCAATGGCACACCAACCCAGCCGTAGTGGGCGGCAGCATCCACGACAACAGCGTGCTCTTCTACTTCCGCGAGTCCCCCTTCTACGACAAGACGTCAAACAACGAAGTTCTCTACCAGCAGGGTCTGCACAACCAGACCATGATGCAGTTCCTAGAAACTCGCGAGCGCTTCGAGAGGCGCCTGCGCGAAATGTCCGGGCTGGAGTTTGTCGTTGCGCAGGAGCCCGCCGAGACTGCGCCGGGTACGGGCACGGGGGTCTGGGTTATTAATAAGCAAACTCGGAGGAAGAGGCAGGGCGAGGAAGATGAGATTAGCGTGCATGGGACGTACTTCTTGGTGGGGGAGAATGTGTATATGGCGCCGACGCTGGCAGATATTATCAGCATGCGCTTGGTATGCTCTCCATCTCCATCTACCTTATCCCTAAGATCGGATACTTACTTTCTCCTAGGCATCCGCCTCCTCCTCAATATCTCGCCTCCTACCCATCGCCGCAAGCGTACAATCCTGGTCCCCTGGCACCGGGCGCGTCTACAAGACCCCCTCAATGACCTCCCAAACCAACCAAGCCAACCAACCCTCCTCCCAGACCCAATCCCAACCAACCTCTCAGCCAGCAACTACTACCACAACCACCGCCCTTCCCCCACCCGACCCCCGCTGGCTTGAAGAAACCCTCATGATCCACGAAACCTTCGGCGACCATCACCTAGACAAGAACCCGATTACCGGCAAACCAGGAGACTTCCACCTCTCCTCAACCGGCCGTAAAATTCAGACCCTACCGACCGCCGCAGCAGGCAACAAAAAACCCGGTAGTGGGTTGCCCCCGCTGCCAGCTATCAACACCAAGGTCCAACAAAACCCGATGGGGTCAGGGAAGCAGGTTACAGGAAAAGAAACCAAAAGTCCGAAGACGCCGAGTAGCTCGACTGGGCCGGGAACAGGGGGCATGAGTACCGGTGTGGGCAAGCCCAAAAAGAGAAAGAGCAGCAAGGCGGCTGTGACACCTACCTCGTAGGATGGGGGTCCGGGCACACAGCAGAAGAACTCGACGCCCAAGAAGCTTGCTCTGAGTCCTCAAAAAAGTCAAGCTCAGCAACATAAAGATGAAGGTGCTGTATCGGTATCGCCGCAGAAGAAGGAAGCGGCCGGTAGTACGAAGACCGGGGCTGGCGGTGAGAAAATGAAAAAAAGCTTCTGCTGCAGTTGAAGGTGCAGCTGAAGGTGAGAGGAAGGAAGAGAAGGCAGAGAGAGCGCCGGTCAAGAAGAAAGGAAGAGCTGATTAACTGGCGGGACAAACTCTGGCGGTACAGTAAAGAAGGGGAGGGGCTTTGCTAGACGGGCGTTACGGGCGGGCTACCTCGGCATTATGATACCCTTACCTACTATTTGCTTTTCTCATCCCTTTCTAGAGTTTGATTTACCTTCCGTCTTATAGCAGAGGATACGTCCAGATATGGCATTATCATGCATTCGAGCATAATGGGACAAAGCTGTTCAGCATGCACAGATGGAATGGAACTCAACCACCAGATCAAAGGGTATCATTCAGTTGGATGAAAAGCCTTAAAAGTCATGCTATACGTGACTCTCCAAACCCTGTTTGCCGATCGCCTTATCCCTTTGCAGGAGCCACCCTCTATGTTGCAATCCCTGAACCGAACCTTAGGGTGGTGGTGTTAGCACTATCCCAAGCTTGAAAAAAAAAAAAAAAGCGAAAAACCAAAGTGAAAGGTAATGATAGGTAATCTCAGCCAAGGAGTCATAGCAAGTGAGAGTAGTAGATCATAGGGTACCCTCTTCAAAACTAGGAGTTCTCATCATGACGGGGATTGAAAGCACAAAAACAATCAAAGACCAAACATCTCAGACATACCTGTTCCAAGACGCCAATCCTAACAATAAAGTACAGATGTTCAGCAGGTTACCTGCCCCAGACATGCCAATCGGTTCCTACAAAGCTGACACTCAAAAGAGTTAGCAATGTTCCCAACGCAAGTGAGAAGCACACAAAGACTTTTTTGTTAATGTTAAAACCACTCAGCCGCAGGTTGTCCAGCTCGTACATATAAAGGTTAAATTCATCGGGTGCTCCTCTTAATAGCGTATGGCTCATCACGATACAAGAATGGAAAAACACAACGAGGGGAAAGTTCTGGGGGGGTAGCACATACCTATGTCATGACAACAAATTAATGATCGCAGGAAGACCAGGGTTTGCGGAGTCATCCTTGGAGTGACAGATAAGGTTAGCAACATGTCAGATGTACAATGAGCTAAGCACCAAAAGAGAAAGCCATGTAAACTACTCAGCCACAAGTTGTCCAGCTCGTACAGTATGAGTTAAGTTCATTGGTGACCCTCTTAATAGCGTATGGCTCATCATGAAAGAAAGTGAAGACGTTACAAAGGAGAATGAAACAAAGGAGACATACCGAGCAGAGAGTGTGTTCTAGTACAGCTACTTGAAAGAGCAGAGAAGATTAAGCTACACCTGGTTCTACTCAAGGTTAGCCACTTTCCGAGAATGAACACAGAAGACATGACTATCCCAAGTCATGGCAACCACTCAGGCAGAGAATCATTGACATGACAACACTTTAGATCATGGGAAGACCTCTTCATACTTCAGAGATAGTCATCACATGACCAGGAATTAAGATAAAACGAAAATTAACCAGATACATACCTCTCGCAGGCTAACCATACGCCAGCACTAAAGAGTCTGTCAGGTCCTGCAAGTGAGGAAGCTTAGCCACATGCTGCAGCCCAAAAGTGGAATAACTCAAAGTTTTAGCCAAGGAAGCCATCAGACAAGGAGTCATAGCAGGTGTGAGTATTAAAGTCATCGGACACCCTCTACTCTTGAGAGATAGTCATCCCGACAAACAGCTCAAGTAGCAAGAGACTGACAAAAGAAAAACTGTTCATACATACCTGCCATAGGTTTGTCCCGACTCCATAACAATGCCCAAGGTTGAAATCTTTAAAAATACATGTTAACGGACGAGTCATGACTGCAGACTGCAGAGTTGTTGAGAAGAAACACATTTCAGAACGTAGAACAATGTAGGTGATTGTTTATAATCATGCAGATTCATAAACAGCCTCTAAAAGAGATTCATCATGTCAATGAAGGGCAAGGAATCTGAAATGACGTACCTCAACAAAGCATTGTCATCAGATCCATAGGAAGACTGGCACCGGGTGAGACACGAAACCTTAGAGCAAGCAGTTAGCCAAAGCCAAAAAAAAATTGCCATGAACAACCAGAAATTGAGTATTAGTTGCATCAGCAAAATAGAACAATGTAGGTGATAGTTTATAATCATGGGGATCATAAACAGCCTCTTAAAGAGATTCATCATAACCAGGAGGGAGAGAAAATCCATTCACCAACACTTACCCAAGCACAGGTTCAAGGTGCAAAGAGAGGGAGCTATCGAGCAGCGTACAACCTTTCGAGTCAAACAATTAGTACCCAATTCAACTCACAAAATCCAGACCACAAAGGCTTTGCCCTCGACCAAATGTTCAGTCGGAGGAAAAGAATAAGATAGGTGATGTGTATAATCATGGAGGGATCATAATCCTTGAAGCTCATCATGACAGACAACCACCTGTCCAAACTAAAATCAAAATAAGATACATACCTGTCTCTCATTCGACAACCCAACCCTTCCCTGGTACCCTCCTCTGCGTCACTTTCCGAGCAGGCAGCGGCCATCCAAGCCCGCCACCTGTCTCGGCCCGAAGATACGGGATGACCCAGACTTCCCTCGTCTTTCCATCCTCGCTCTCCGATCCCTTAACCTCCTTGATGGGCTTGCCATAGCTGATCAACGGCGTGCCCCTGGCGAGAGCAGCCAGCTGTGAGCCGGTCAAGTCGGTTAAGGCGTGCATGCGGATCTTGGCCTTCTTCTCGCCGTCCGCGCCAGTGTTGGACCCGCGCTGCAGGTGCGAGTAGACGATGTACTCAGGGCACTCTGAGACGCTGAGGTGAGCAAGGGGCGACGAGGGATGGATGTAGACCAGCTTTTCGAGAAGGGCTTGCTCCGGGTCGGTGCTGCGTTCGCCGGTGTCCTCGAGAGGGATGAGGGGGATGTATGGCACGTCGATGGCGCGGTGAGGCTTGCGTGGCATCGGCGGTGGGTTGGGTGCTTTGTCGGCCCGGATGGCGACTTGGTCGATGAAGCCCGCAGCGACAAACTGCTTCAAGGCTTGGACTTGCTTGGGAGTTGGCGGACCCATCTTGTCGGGCAGCTGGAAGTTGGCAAAGGCAGGCAGGTTGGTCCGGACCAGCTGGGCGATTTGTGACTGGAGCTGCCTGACCTCCTTTAATGCCTTGTACCGAACAAAGTGGCTCTGGCACCACTCCTCGGTTGGCTCGTGAGCGAACTCGCCGACAACCTGAAGCAGCTTGATGGCATCCGATTTGTCGTCAAGGTAGCAAAAGTTCTTGTGGACCGTGTTGTATGCCTTCTGGATCCGGGCCCGCTTGTCCTCGGCGATGACATCCTCGTTGGTGCGGAACTCCTCGTTCTGCTCAACAATCGCTGGGATCGCCTGACTCTCGGGAATGAAGATCTCGCCAGCAGACAAACCGGCCACAAGAGCAATGGTGTAGGGAAGGCAATCGTGCTGATGGCCAACGAGCAGGATCTTAGCGTAGCGAGGAGCCAGAGGGAAGATGGACATGGTCTGTCCGAGAGGCGTGACCTTGCCCTCCGGGGTGATAGCTGACAGGTAGGTAAGGAGCTTTTCTGCTTTGGCGATACTCTCGCGTGGCGGAGGAGTTGGGAAGGGGAAGTTGACCACGCGCTGCAGATTCATGGCCTTCAGCTGGAGAACGACACCCTCGATGGGCATCCGCAGGAGCTCGGGATCGGCGAATTGAGGGAAGTCCCTCTCGTACACAGCCGACGAATACAGCCTCCAGCAGTGACCAGGACCCGTACGACCGGCACGACCAGCTCTCTGCTGTGCGCTCGCCTTGCTGATCCAGCCAATCTCAAAGCTCTGGACGCCGGTCACAGGATTATAGCGACGCTCCTTCGAGCGGCCGCAGTCGAAAACGTAGCGAATACCAGGAATTGTCAAAGAAGTTTCAGCAACGTTGGTAGCCAGGACAACAAGACGGTGGCCCTCGGGAGGAGGCTCGAAGACCTTCATCTGCTCTTTCGTCGGGAGGAGAGAGTAGAGAGGAAGGATGTGCATCTTCCGCGGACCGGTGCCGACTTCTTCATCTTCTAACTCAAACTCCTTCTCTTCCTCCTCGTCGTCCGAAGGAAATTCAACATCGTCGTAGTCGTCCACATCGTTGACATTGCGATCGTCGGCCTCACCAAAGTCGATATCTTCAACTTCGACAGGGGCCTCGCTGGCAGAGATGCGCACCTTCGGGCCAGCAGCGGAGGTCATGCCGCCAAACTCAGCCTTCAGCTTCTTGGCTAGCTGCATGATCTCGTTCTGACCGGTTAGGAAGACGAGCATACCACCCGGAGGAAGCTTGCGATGACCCCTGCAGATCTTGCGGAAGGCCTCCTCAACATAGTCGTGCCGTGTCCTGCGAGAGAAGTGGATAGTGACCTCGTGCTGACGGCCTTCAACCTCGATGACACGAGGAGGAACACGGAATAAAGTTGTATTCTGCGTGAACTCTTCCACTCTCAGCGTGGCAGACATGATGATCAGCTTTAGAGGCTTTATGGTTGGATTCTCCTTCGCCAGGTCTGCCCTGAGCTTGACCACTCTGCTGAGGATGGCAATCAGGATATCGGTGTTGACACTCCGCTCGTGAGCTTCATCAATCACAATGGCAGAGTAATTCTTTAGGGTCAAGTCTTGTGTGATCTCCCGAAGAAGCACACCGTCGGTCATGAACTTGATGACTGTCTTGGGATCGACGGTACCCTCGAAACGGATCTGGTAGGCGACGGTATCAGAACGGTCGCCCATTTCCTGAGCCACACGCTTCGACATGGAAACAGCAGCCACACGCCTGGGCTGCGTCACGCCAATCATGCCGGGCGTGGGCCCGTCCGGAGCACCGTAGCCAGCTTCGAAGAGAAACTGAGGGATCTGTGTGGTTTTGCCGGAACCAGTCGCACCACAGATGACCACCACGTCGTTGTTGTGGATGGCTTCCATGATGGTGTGCTCCTCAGCGCACACAGGAAGCTGGTAGCGAGCCGCCTGGATCTCAGGGCTCCGATTCACAGGCACCGCATAAGCCTTTCGGTCGACGTTCGTGGTCGGCTGCAGTTCGATCGGCAGAGGGTCTTCTTCAAGAGGACGAGGAACGAAGTTGGCGGGCTTGGGGATCTGGAGCGGCCCAGTCTCGACCGGTTTGTAACCCAACGCCTCATTCCGCGCTTGTTGGGCCCACGCCTTGAAGGCAGATGACCGCTCCTGGCGTCGCCGAGCAGCTTCGGCCGAGTCCTCGGATTCTGCATCCTCCGCTTCCGCTTCAGAGCTCTCCATCTCCTCGTTTTCATCACTGCTCTCCTCTGAGTTGTCCGACTCGCTTGATTCGCTCTCGCTAGTGGACTCCTCTTGACTAGACCCTTCTGCCGACCCAGCTCCTGAAGCCGCGTCAGGGTCATCGCTGAAGCCGCTCCACTCCTCAGAAGAAGGCTCCATCAGTACTACTGGTGCTTCGACCTTGAATTTCGACTTGACACCACCGCGCTTCTGTCGCTTGGCCAACTTTGGGCGGCCTGACTCGTCAAGTTCCAGAGGACGCTTCAGACCAGATCCAGGAGCGATTTGGATGACAGGCTTAGGTTGCTCTGGTTGAGCCTGTTCAGACTGATCCTCTTCTTGTTGCTCTGACTCCTCCGACTCTGGTTGTTCCTCTTTGGCCTGCTCTTGCTGAGGCCGCGGTCCAGCCAAACGAGCCCCTTTTTGGAGAGTAGCCGAATCTTCCATCTCCTCATCCTCCGACAAGCTTGCTACGCCATTCTCTCGTGGTTCGACGTCTGCGACCGTCCGGCGCTGATAGAGAAGCTCGGCATCGGACTTTTCGAGAGTAAGACCGGCGTTCTGCTCCTTTAGAGCACGTCTCAACGCATCTCTCTTTGTCTCCTTGGTCTGGCCAAGGTTCTTAGCGCTGACGAACAGGCTGGTGTCGATTTTGTTCGCGGCGAGCTTGGCGAGCAGCTCGCGGTTCTCATCCTTCTTCAACTTGTTCTCGATGTACTTTTCCAGACGCTTGGCCTTCTTGCTGCTGACTTTGACGCCAGCGGGCTTCAGCTCTTCGCGAAGTTGGGCCTTTTTCCTCTCGCGTTCGGCCTGCTCGGCAGGCGTGATCTCGAGAACATTCGTGTCTTGCGGAGCATCTCGGGTGCCATTCTCAGCCGCCCGCATGCGATCCAGCACTTTGCGTTTGCGCACCCGGTTCGGGGCAAAACTCTTGCGGCCAGTCATGTTTGATATTCACCAGGACGGCCCGAGAAATTGAAAGATCAGTGTTGAAGGCGGTAGACGGGAAGGCCCCGTCAAGGGTGATAATAATTCAGAATTTCAGGAAATTGGCATTAGATGTAGGAATTAGATGTCCATATCCATCATTTTGTGCAATGTCGAGACAATTAAATGGCTAGTAGGGAACCAATGCCACACCCAGGGGGGGTCATTGAGACAAAAGTCGGGAAGTTCAAGAGCGCTGAAGAATTTCGAGATAAAATCTGTCCGCCCGGCAGAATTAATGAGCTTTGGTGGAAAAGTCCCCACCACAAGAGGTGGGGCACAGGGACACAGCGTGAGATACAGTGCGAATAAGTACAATGGACTGTCCTCCTATGCGTCCCGACTGTTGACAGGACAGCAACCCGAGTCAAACAGTCAAACGAGCTGTTCATATCACTCATTGCTCCCACAGCATCAAACTGGTTTGAAGATGGATGGAGATATCAATACAGAGCCATTCCCTGCCCCATTCAAGAGGGTAACAGGAACAGTCAACGGACTGCCTACTGAGGTAGAGTTGATGTCCTTCGCAGACAAGATCATGATCACTGTCTCTCAAGGCGGTCGTCTTGCTCAATGGGTACGTTATGTTGCCCAATAGTCGCGTCTACCGCTGACACCATTAAAGATTCAAGTCTCTCTTGCGAACCCATCGCCGGCTACTGTGGACATGCCCTTGCCATCAGCTGGCTTGACCGGTCTTCCTCCCAGTCATCTGACACCTAAGACTTTGTTAGGTGGGGGGGGAGAGAAACGCGAAACAATAGGCCATCTGTATGCCACCCAGATTGCGAATCATTTGCTCTTGAGAGATCCCACTGAAAAGAGATCTTTGCTTCTTGGTTTGGGCTTGGAGAAGACAGAAGGGAGTCAAGAGGCTTACTTTGACTTGCTGGAGCTCGTGATGCAAATTGTCTAGACAGCATCAATAAGAATGCAAGAGGTTGAAGATACGGAACTGCTCATCTGTGATTCTGAAGAGGATTAACGGAGGATCAGATATTCATGAGCGGTCATCATCGAAAACTCGAGCCAGAGTCTACATTCCAACGCCCTGTATCATCTGGTGGACGGAGTCAAGAGTGAAGGCTTGAAGCTCAAGCTTCCACAAATCCAAGGACTCGAAGTGGACCCTGCGGCCAAGATTACCAACCCTAACCCCGCAATCCCCTGAAGTGGCCTGTGCGCCACTCTTCGCGGGAAATCCTCGGCTTACCTCAGCAGCGACTTTCTTGTGGCCACCAAAAAAATACCCAGCCCTAAATTCAGCTCGGCGGGACCCGAAAAAGCAGACTTGCGATACCATCACCGTCGACGACCTTTGAGCTTCATCGACACTAGCCAGCCGCCAACATGGTACGCCAATTGACGTCCGGTCGTTTCGAGCGCGAGATGCTGACTTTCGCAGCCTACCCGGTTTTCCAAGACAAGAAAGCACCGCGGCCACGTACGTACCCTGAAAATCTCTGTCTCGAGGGTCTTGACGAAACGCTGACTGTTGTGCTCTCCAGGTGTCCGCCGGTAAGGGGTACGTATCGACGACTCGATCGAAGTGAGCGAACCGAAATTGACGAAAATCTGTAAACAGTCGTGTCGGCAAGCACAGGAAGCACCCCGGTGGTCGTGGTATGGCCGGTGGTCAGGTATGGTCTTGGAGATTTTGGCAGAGATACTGTTGAACATTGGCTAACTTTACGAAAAGCACCACCACCGCACCAACCTCGATAAGTGTATGCAACAACTTCCCAACAGCGGCTAGGGATTGGTGTTTTTGGGGTTCAAGGAGAGTTCTTGGACCCTGTGACGCGTCCCTTGACCGTGACGACTCTAACTCGGTAACACCGGCTAACACACTCGACCAGACCACCCTGGTTACTTCGGCAAGGTTGGCATGAGGCGTACGTATCCTGAACGAATCTCTCGAGGGATAGGAAGAACATCAAAGGATTGACTGGTTTTGCAGACTTCCATCTCCTGCGCAACCACTACTGGCGCCCGAGCATCAACATCGATAAGCTCTGGTCTCTCGTCCCCTCCGACGTCCGGGAGCAGTACCTCAGCGGCCAGAAGAAGGACACTGCCCCCGTCATCGACCTCCTCTCCCACGGCTATGCCAAGCTCCTCGGCAAGGGTAAGGATCAACCGCGTTGGAAGGCAGGATGCCTTGGATATGGGTGAAACTGACTTGTGAGCAGGCCGTCTCCCTGAGATCCCCGTCGTTGTCCGCGCTCGGTACGTCAGCGCTGAGGCCGAGCGCAAGGTGAAGGAGGCTGGTGGTGTTGTTGAGCTCGTTGCTTAAAGTCGGACTCGGTTGCGGTTACTAGCGATTTGGCATTTTCGGTTTACGAGGGAAAACCGGATAGTGAACCCAATGGCAACGGTTCGGACGGTCATACGTCAGCTATGAGTGCTAGGTCCCGGCGTCCTGGTTGGTTCTCGGGGTGGACAAAACCCCATATTGCAGCATTAGGGAATGGGATGGTTTTTCGCATCAGCCGGGGTTTGACCGTCGCGTGTTGCCAGATAACTGGGTCCAGCAATTGAGTTCTCGCACCGGGTTGGGCAAATTGGTTTTTTCGCTCGCAGTGAGAAGTGCGCCTTCCGGCCGCAGGCCGCCAGAGATGGTGAACAGAGCAACAGTTCGAAACGATATTTCGCGATTCCTCGTTCCAAGAAGTTCCCGACATAAGTTGATATTCCAGGGACGGGGAATTAGGGGCTTGAGCAAGGAGCATAAGAATTCGAACCTCGAGGGCCTTGCTCATGCCATCTTGCTGGCCTTCGGCCTACTAACAGTTGAGTAAAAGCCTTGAACCTCTGCCAGATGCCCATAATACCCGAGATTATTACTTCTTGGATCCATACCAAGGTAGGATATTGTTGCTCGCCTACACTTTTGGAACGCAAAACCCGAAGCCAGCGTAAACATTACAGGGACGGGCAACCAGAAAGCGGGAAAGAAGACATAACATTCCCCCAAACGCTGAACAGTGAGGTACCGAAGAACTACCTAATAAGAATACAGACACGAAAAACACACTTGTCTCTGGCCACAAGACTCTCTCCTTTAGGTCGGTATTGCTTTCTTGACCAACTATTACTATGCTCAAGTCTCCGTGTCCTCGCTGCTGCTATCGATGTTGCTGTAGGTGTCGATATCCCTAGCGGTTATCATGAGATTGCACTCAAGCCCCCATCCTCTCCTCTAAGTGGTGATGCAACGTCCACCTAGCGTTAACCCAACGCGGTGCTGCTTGACTGAAACTCCCTACTCCTCGCCCCGCTGAGTCCTCCGTTCCAATGCCGCTATGGCGCCTTTCATTGCTTCTCATCCAGCACTTCCAACTCGTTATCTTCTTGGGTTTTGAATCGTTTCTTACGTTCACTGCGGGAGAAATAGATCTATCAGTGGCCAGTTCAAGTTGATGTAATTCAACGCAACACAAGCAAGTCCAAGCAATAGAGTCTTCAACGCAAGCCAGGTCCAAAGTCTTTTTAATAGGATGGATGGGATGGGCTGGAGAAAAGTTAGGATTGCTTGTTCACTTGATCACTCACTCACTCTCCCTCTTTCCCTCCCTTGCTCTCTCTCTCTCTCTCTCTCCCGCTCTCCGCTCTCCCGCTCTCTCGCTCTCTCTTTCTTCCTTCTTTGAAATACCAAAAAGATCATCTTTCATCGCTGTCATCATTCAATCACGTTGCTCTAGCCATATCATGTATCATGATGGCAAAAACCAACAACAGCAGGACAACCGCAATATCGCATCTGCATTACAAGAAAACGAAGCAACAACAACAGCACCAAGCCAAAGAAAAGCCAAAAACTTCAACGCTGAAAGTGGTAACTCAAACCAAAAAAAAACTGTATTAATTGTAGAAAAGGCGGGGAAACAAAAACTCACGTGCTCAGACGCCTAGACAACGTCTGCAGCTTCTTGTCCTGCTCGGCCTCACGCGCAGCCCTTTCAAGGGCCTGAGCTCGCTCCTCCTCATGCTGCTTCTGCACCTCTTCGTGGCTCGGGGGGAGCCTCTCGTTCTGCAGGTCGACCTTGCGGGCGTCCTCAAAGCTGCTGATGGCGTTCTTGATGCCCTCGGCTCCCAGCATGAGGGTACCCGCAGGCAGCCGGCCGCCCGCCACCGTCTTGAGCTCCGTCACGCGCTCCGATTCCTCGCGCAGCACGTTGAACACCCGCGATAGACGGCCGATCGCCAGGATCTTGTTCTTAATCGCCCGCCGCTTGAACTCGATAGATTCAGGGTCGGTTTGGCTGCTGACACTCGAGGCGGAGGGCTGGGCGGGAGAGATGGGACCTGGTGATTGGGTATCTTCGCGGAGCTCCTCTTCGGAACAGGTGCTCAGGATGGCGATGAGCATGTCGGTGATCTTCTCACCGACGAAGGGCAGGGACCAGGTGAAGACGTCCATGAAGTTGGGCAGCCAGTAGGGGTGGGGCGAGCAATTGAACTGGCGGATGTTCATGACGTTGTTCTCGTACTTGAGCACCGCAGCCTTATTGTTGTATACATCAAGGTAGTTCGGGGCCGAGAAGATCGTCATGACACTGGGGAAACCGGTTGTGCGGGTCTTGCGGTACATGCGGTAGCCGGCGTCTTGGGCTTCGTGCGCGCGGATGATGGACAGCAGGTTATTCTTCTCCAAGAAGTGGCAGGCGGCAGGGTAGGAGAAGAAGTAGGAACACCCGCGGACGTGGTTGTGCACGAAATAGTCATTTGTCTTTTCCTGACCAAAGTCCTCAAGGGGGTCAGCCCAGAGAATATCGCACATTAGCCCCTGAGTAGGGGGCTCGCGGAAGCGGTCGATCTGAAGTCGGTTAGCAGCAGTTCAGTATGCCAGGTTGAAGTAGGACGTACATTTCTCAGGTCGTCCAGAGTGTGCAGCTCGGGGCTGAGGCCACCATGGATGCACAGGAACTGCTTGTTCATAACCGCCGCCAGCGGCAGGCAACAGAACGACTCCATGCAGGCCTCGTAGACGGCCTCCGAGTACTTGTGCTTGCACTCCAGCTTGAAAGTGAAGTAGTCGGTCAAGTGGCGACACTCATGGTTGCCGCGCAGCAGCCACAGCGAGTTGGGGTAGTGGATCTTGAGCGCCCAGAGGTAGAGAACGCATTCGATGCTGAAGTAGCCGCGGTCGACGTAGTCGCCCAGGAAGAGATACCTCGTCTCGGCCGGGTCGCCGCCGACCTCGAACAGCTTCATCAGGTCGTAGTACTGGCCGTGCACGTCACCGCACACTGTGATGGGGGCATCCATCTCGAGCAGGTTGGGCTCCTTGCGCAGCAGTTCGGTACCCTTGCGGATGATCCAGAGCGCCTGCTCCTCGGTCAGGCGGCCCTCGCGGTAGAAGTGCTGCTTGAGGAACTGGATGTTGGGGAGCGTCTTTGTCTCAGGGTCCTGCCAGAACTGCTCGTCGGTCGGCTTGTACATGGCCGGTGCCTGTACGTCTATTGGCGACTGGCTGTTAGCATGGCGCATAGGCAAAAATTTAGGGGGAAAAAAAAAAACGACGCTATCCTCCGACGTACCTTTGACAACGCGCTCCAGCGTGCTGACCTGGGTGCCGTCCTCCATGGTGTGGATGGTGAAGTCGATCTCCGGCGGCGGCTTCTTGTTGCGAATGGCACGAATGGCATTGTCAACCTGGAGGTTGCGGCGGTCGTCGAGGGGTGCCGCCGCGTAGTTGTTTTCGCCGTCCATGGTTGGCGGTAGTAATACTACTGATGACTCTGTTGTAACGAGGAAGTGTAGAGGGAAAAGAGTGCAGTCGACGCGGTGGAATGGCCGGCTGCCTGGAACGAAAGGCTGTCGTCCGCTGAGTCCCGCAGCGAGCGAAGAGAAAAAAGTCTACTGTGGTACGCTAAGCTGGCGGCGATGTACAGATGCCCAACAGAAGGTCGGCGGGCGCTGCTAGTAAGGTCGGACGAGGTTGATGGGATTGAAATCCAAGTCTGATGTCCCGTAGCCTGAAATTTGACGGCAGGACGGACGGGCAGGATGGGTATGGCAGGAAGCGAGATAGGGCTGACGGGCTGATGGGTTGGGCGGCCGAAGGTCGGGGAGAGGCAACTCTTGTCGGGGATTGGGAGTCGAGCGGGAGCTCCAGAACCTTAGCTGGGGACTCGGGTGGGATGGATGAGAGGGGGGCGGGGCACTTGACGTTTCACCAGCTTGTCTTGTAATTACGCGTGGGGCAGCCAGGTAAACGGACTTACTGGACACCGTGTAAGTGATGGTGATTCAGTTCTCAGAGGCTCCAAATGCACTAACAGTTAATGTCAAATGCTTGATTTATCTCGAAATCAAATCTCTTGTTAGAGATTTTGCCCTCTTTTATTTATTTTTTTTCAGACTCTGTTCCAGTGGATCTTCCAAGTCTGCCTTGTCTCCGAGTTCGTTCCTTGACCAACCGGAGAGCTGAAAGTTAGCTGCATTGGTTGGTCGGTCCCTGCCGCATCCTTTTCTGCTCAGTAACAGGACCTGGGACCTGGAATCGAGTATTGTTTCATCGCACCGGCAGGATGATGATGAACCTTGCTAACCAGGTATCACAGGCACAAGGCAGACTCTTCCCGACACAGCTGGGGGGTTGTTGGACTCGTAACGTATCGATACCAGAGTTGCGTAATAATACGGTGACTAATACGCGTCTTTACGCCTTACATCATCCAGTCGGTGTCAAGTGGCGGTCAGCTGCAATGAGCTTGGGACTTTTCTCTCCAGAGGACCCCTTGGGAGTTCACTTCACACACCGATCACAACTTCAAGTCGAGAATCGTGATGGAAGTTTCATCGAGATCCATCAGATTAAGCTTATTATGGGTAGTCTGGAAATCTTGGGCTAGACTCAATTTTTGTCAAGCCTCAACTATCTTAAACTATCTACTTTCCGATGTTCATTTTCACTAATACCTCATTATGGAGCACAATACCCGCCATCAACCACAATATCCGCTCCCGTCGTGTACGACGATGCATCTGACGCCAAGTAGAGATATGCACCCTTCAACTCATGCGGCTCGCCCTCGCGTCTGCAGTGAAGCAGCAAGTCAGCATCCTGAAGCAACCCCCGACTTAAACCCTTCCCCAAAGTTCCTACCCTGAAGGAATGTGAAAACAAGATGGAAAAAAAAAAAAAAAAAA
>Ga0065720_1019248_pt1 | contig 31298 bp, 36 predicted proteins | sample Thericmetagenome_FD_59107 | JGI IMG/M metagenome (GOLD analysis project Ga0065720, IMG submission 59107) | Thermophilic microbial communities from the Joint Bioenergy Institute, California, USA of rice/straw/compost enrichment - eDNA_2 v2... | ecosystem: Engineered > Solid waste > Grass >... | reverse complement strand
TTTTTTTTTTTTTTTTTTTTTTTTTTTGCAACCAAATTGGTTATACCTGAATTTTACCACGCCATGCCTGAGATGCCCTGGTCTTGTTCGTACAAAAGAATTAGTCTATCAGATGATCTATTACTTGAACGTCGCTCCACAAACCGTTAGAGGTCATCCCGAATCCTCGGAGCAGATTAGAAGTCTTTCTTGTCAGACGATCAGCTCACATTTAGAGTGGTCTCAAGTCCTTAACTGCACTCTGAGAAGCTAGCCGACTGGGTAACCGTAGTTGAAACAAGGCTGACTTAGTTGTTCTCAAAGACACTTGTCTAGGTTTCTGAAGCGCCGAGTTCATCTCCGACCTTGCATCGATACGAGCCTTGACTGCTCGCGGTTGTTATCATTTTCTTCCTTTGGTCTCTCCGTTTCTTTCCGCAAGCAGACTGTACCCCACGTTCCCGAAGCCATAGTCACCAAGCAACCTGTAGGCAGGGAGAGCTGTATGCACAGGAGATACCTAAGCCACAGGTCTATGCATGGCATCGATGAACGTTCCGTCATTCGTACCATACAAATATAGTGCAGGCTGGTTGGTACCGTCGGTAAACAGAAAGGGATCACAGCATATCACGGAGTGGGTCGGACCCGTCGACCAGGCCTGTGAGCTGCAGGAAAAAGCTTGGCTTTCGATAAGATCGGTTGTTTCAGTGGGCCCTGCTAGCGGTAGGGCCAATGTCAAAGGCAAGTGTAACTGCCAAACATCGACCTGAACGGACGCCATGACAACGCCACGATGCATCCAACCGGCTCGAATTCGGCCCTTCAGGACCGAGATAGTGGTTTGGCTCAATACTATGCCTATTCTCTTAGTCGTAATGTATGCCCAGCGCTATGTGCATCCAAATCGTCGGAGATGCGGCGGTTGGTAAAGCTTGCAGAACAGCGGCAACTAGGCCAAGGTCTGGAGCTTTTCGACTGCTTGATATGCATTGCACCATCGTTCAGCTGATACTGACATCTTGATCCAGCTTCCATTATCGATGTAGTGTAGATAGGTAGAGAGATGTAGGAGACACAATCGATCTGATGGCGGTCCAGACTCCTTGGCAGTGAGTAAGCCTCTCAGGTGGCAGCTGAGACCAGTCCCGAGAATCTGGTCTGGATCATTTGTTGTTGCTGATCAGGCGTGCACTCGGTACTCGATCACTCATCGCTCTACCGACGGCTTGACGGATTGTACGGAAACTAGCCGCGATAATCCTTGATGCAATCCAGTCGAACACACAATTGCAGTCCGTAAGGACTTTTAGTTTTGGCCGGTTTTCACAATGATGTCTGCAATCTGATGTGGTAGCTTCAGGCAGGTGGTTGTAGCAGGTGTGACGCTATCTTTTAGCGCGGCTGGGGGAGGGTTGCCATCGCGTCCTGATCGACGCGGCGCGAGTCTGGGCAAGATCTCTCCTGCAGCATAAGAGATGTCTTCCGCGTTGTCCCCACCGAGTCCCACCATGCCATTGACAGAAATGGCTAGCCTATCGACATTTTCGGCATCTACCCCACACTTGCAACAGCCGTTCGTGATTCGTCCTCTAGCATGCTGGCTCTTGATTTCTGCTCTCCCACTCTCCCACCCGAAGTTCCGCCACAACACTCTTCGGCTCAGCCACACCAATCCTCCGACAGCCATCTTTAACTCTACTTGCCTGTGTCCTGGGGGTCGCAAAAAAAGTTTTAGTTGCTGATTTTGGCGCCGAGACATCGTCCGAGCCACAAGCCGGACCGAGACGAAAGACATGAGCTTGCTTTTTCGCCCATCTCGGTGCCAGGCATGGAAATGTGTGTTCCCTGGGCCGGGAGCGATGCGAAAATCATCAAAACGACAACATTCTGATAGGAAACAGCATCGGCCTTGCGCTGCATACCCAGCCTGCTATACATCACATCACAACAAATCCTCCTTCATGTCGCCAATTTGGACGTAGGCTAACATTGCTCATTCTTCGTCACTGGCAGTCGATTACCTACTGACCATCAGCCTGGATACTGTGGAGGTTGCGCCGGTCCGGGACCGACGGGTGCTGACCATCCGTTCGGCCTTTGTGAAGCCGTAACCGGCATCGATATAGGCGCGGCGCAAAGAAAAGAATTTTGAGGCTGTCAGTGCGACATGTCTGATGTGTCTCATTGCTGTTATGGACCGGGCCCATGCCCGACTTGAGTCTTGAGCATCCATCCGCTTCGGCCAGGAGGAATGCGTATCCCCTCGACTGCTTGGCGGGCGGGCCCTACGGATTATTCCCGAGCCTGTGAGCCTTAACCAGGTCCTGCATCCTTGAACGTTAGATCCAGACCCGATGGAGACTCCACAAATCGCGATCGGGGACCCCACTATGCCTCTACACAGATCGGTGCAGTTTTCTCCTCCTCCAGCGATGGAGCATGTCGGGGATGGCGTATCCGATCACCAGGATGGACTTGTCAACTGGCCCTACATCTCCCCTGTACAGCTGACATACCGGTAAGGTAGGAAAGGAGCCTGGGAATGCCATGTTCCCCCCCGTGAGTTATTGTGTGAGACTGAAAGGTCCAGGTACAGTACACTACCTACCTACAGAGTACAGCGTAGTTCGCAATACCAACATATTGAGTCTGCCCTGCCATTGTCCAATACCCACTGATCCCCCAAGCACCGTTTGTGGCCACTGATCGACGCGTGCCGAGTGACTTCCGCTCCCCATGAGTGGTATGGCTCACTCCGTTCGTCCACCTCGATCAGGGCAATACAAGGCGCAACGATATGGCCCCAGACTTGGGCACCTTTCTGCCCTACGGCCTAGGAGATTCTCCGAGACATGCCGCGGCATGTTACTGCCCGGCTGAGCGGCCTATGGGACACTGTGTATGGGTAGCTTTCCTACCTACGACAGCCACACTGGCACACTGCTGCTCCTCAGGCTGTCTCGTCAATGTCCCATGGGATCCATGGCCTTGACCGGCCCCCACGGGCATTTCAGTCCGCATAGTAGCGGTGTCGCCGGCTGCCGAATAGCGCCACGGCACAAGAAAGGCAGGTCTTATGTGACCCCTCGAGAGACACTGCATCCCGCCAACCATATCGCTCCACTCCAGGCCCTGTCACGGACTTTGTTGCTCTGGATTTGTAAAGTCGAGGACGGTGACATGGAAAAGAAGCACTATTAGACCGAGATATGGCGCCTATGGTGGGCAACGAGCAAGTGAGCAAGCAATGGTAGTTGTGTCCTGGCAACGCATCCACTTGATGGCGTCACTCGTCAAGACTATGGTGAATTAAGCTGAGGATATCCCGTTCTGCTCATTGCACTTTTTGGAAATGTGTATGTATCGATACCAGCATTCATCACTGAATGATTAACAAAGACATACGTATACCTAACGTGCCTAGCACCGGCCAAAATGTCTTTAATCCCAGGCCACCCGTAGGCGGATACAACGAGCCCCCGACAACTCTTAGCTGTATGGCATCGCCGCACAGGGCCGTACCTTGCACCATACCCCAAGTTCCAGCAAAGCTGTCGCCGATAGGCCCGCTAGTTTCCAGGCCAAGCCCGAAGAGTAGATGTGGAGGAAAGCGGGGGTGGTGCGACGGTTGGGCCGGGGCCGGGTCGCCAACTAACAGCAGGGAGAAGCAGGGCGATGACGCTGCAACGGGCGACAAAGGCAAAGTTTGTACGTTTATGATCGGGGCAGATTGCATTCACCAACTCGTGCCATGGCACTTGTGAATGCGTTACCGGTTGCCTAAGTTCCGATTCTAGACTGTCAAGGACTCAAAAAAGCTGACTATGACAACACTCGATGAGTGTTGGGCAGTATTGAGTGTTCCGATACTTCCCTCCACATCAAGCCGAGCTCGCCGAACAGATACTCAACCCTGTTAGTCTTTCACCCCATCACCACGCTATGTACCATCAATATTTGCCACCGTGCTGCTTGGTTATCGCTCATTCAAGGTTGATAGCGTCTAGAGCTGCTCCAACGGAGCAAATAGGCTGCTTACCATGCGAGTCAAGATCTTTTCTCCGCCCGGAAAAAGTCAAAAATTGTACGTACTCTACCTTCATGCCCTACTCCAGCTACCCTACGACATCGCTATGACTCTGCTACGGATTTCGCAGTCCCCTGACTACTGATTTCCGATCAAGCTGAAAATCCTGCAAGTCGTTGGCCCCCCTCCCTCCTGGTTCCCACCTTCACATCACCTCGTCTTCTCCCCCTCCTTTCCGATGGCTCCTTGCTGCTTGGAACAGGGAATAAGCTGGGGAAATATGGGCAAGACACCAACTGTGTGACATTGGTGATGGTTACATGACCACGCGGCTTGCACGGCGCACTGTGCGTGTGTGTGTGTGTTGGGGAAGGAGAGGACAGGAGGGGAGAGAGTATTTTTCTTATCTTCCTCGCTCTTCTAATCTATGCCCTTCTCAGTTGGCGTCTTATCAACTTGAATGCATTTTGTAACCCAAGCAGTTTGGCTCACTGTCACTGTTGCTGAGTTGCGAAAGAGCGGGTAAATTGCGCAAGGCAGGCCAACTGTAAGCATCAGGGCACTTGCTCATCACATAGCGACCAAGCACCAGCAGCCGTCCCAAAGCAATATAGGATTAGTAAATGTGTAGCCACTTCCTAATCCTTGGTTCACAGATGCCGGGAACCAAAAATAATTTTCTGTATCAACTACTCTTGCGCGTTGAATTGTCTACCATGTTCTCAATGCTGGGATGCAAGTCTCTGGAAATCGTACAATCCCCCTGGTAAAGTTCAAAGTTTCTCACCGTCCCAAATAGCTTGAGTGGTATCGTCAATAGACCAACTCGTGGAGAGTACAGACACAGGGCTCTCAGACATGCATTTACAGTGCAGCCAAAAAGCGGTTTAGGTTGCGGTGTTTCTCGGACAGACAAGCAGACGTGCAGACACCTACATATCTGGGTGGACATTTTCCGGCCTTTTTTTAATCTTACACTGTACACGTTACTCGATATATAGATGAATGCATTGAGAGAAAGTAAGGGGGTGGGATTCAGTGGTGAATGGTACATATGGTGAAAGAAATGCTGATCCATGCTGCCAGGTATGCTCAGGGTAGTATGTGCTTCATTGCTTCGGTTTCCTCATGAAGGGACGTCAAGTGTGGTATGGACAATACTTAATAAGGATCTGAGATGCCGCTCCAGAAAGTTTCCAGACTGAGGGATATGATGTGGTTATGAAGTCATTGGAACAATAGAGTATAGACTGCCTACTTCAAAACCTTATCGTTGTCAAGCATCGGATTGCGTGCTGGCTTGCGTGGAGTGTCATGTTTCTCGATGGGAAGTTATCTACCTTAAGTATTGTCATCCCCGGTGAAGTGTCTGCTAAGCAACCACTCAACCCACGCTTGGTTTTGATGTCAGCCGCTTCGATCTCGACATTAATGTTGTGATGACTTAAGGAATGGCCTGATGGTCTTTCTTGTTTGGTTTTCGAGTTAGCTGAACTCCACTCCAGGCAAGCGTATCTAGATACGCTATGCCAAGGGGGTTATAAAATGATGCTTCACATGTTTGAGAGAACAACAAACTGATGGGCATTGTAAAGGTGAGGAGGAGCTTTGCCAGTGAACTGTCATTTTCAAATATGAGACTGGATTTCGCTTCGTCTCCAACCACCCGTCTTGACTTCAGCAATATCACGAATAGGTTGGCGCGACAGCATACTAAAGTTTAACATCGTTGATAGCATCATAGCATCACAATTTCCTCACTATTAACATGTACAGCAACCGAATAGATCCCTTTTTTCTTAGAAATATTCACATTTACCTTGCCATCCCAGCCGTGGTCTACTCCTAGTTTCCTTCCTTTCGCATACCCACAAATCTCAATCTCCCCGATTGGAAGGTTGCCATACTTCCTTCAATTCGCATTTGAAAACATCCTTGCCGGTCCAACTCCATTGAAGAAGCAGATGAGGAGCTGGACGATGAACAAATGAGAAATAATCGCCGTGGGAAGACTGCGGACCAGAGAAGGCCAAGTCAAAAAAGGGGTCAAGGGTAGAGCGAACGCCAACACCACGACCAAAGTATCGCTCCATTAGCTTTCTCCAATGAATGAAACGAAATCTGCCATGCCTTATAGCACGATCGCCAACTCTGTTCTATCGATCTTGTCCTCCTCCAAATTAGGGTAGTATGGCACCATTGCATCTGCACACTGCACATAGGCATCATTATATAGCCTCCAGTAAGGCGTGCGGACCTTCCTAGCTGGGTGAAAAAGGCCAGCCCAGACGTAGTTGAGTACCAAGCCAGGGCCGACCGCCATGCGGATAGCCTCAATAGCCTCAATGATACGGTCGATGACGTGCGGGCTGGTCTCAAACAAGTTCGGGTAGAGCAAATTAAGGAGATGGATCATGGCGTCCTCGCAGCCCAAGCCAACGACACCCAGGGCAATATGCTTGACGACCGACGCGGCGGTCTGACGATGAACTTGGTCGCGGTCGATAAGCGCGTCTTCGAGCAGCGGGGTGACAGCATAGACGTAATCCTTGGCCATCTCACCGATGTATTCAAAGAGGAAGGAGAGAGACTTGAGCACACCGTTTTGGACATTCAGCTCGGGTACGCGATACTCGTTCATGAGAGCAGGGAGGACGGTGAAGGGAGCACAGGTCTCAGCAACGATGCCGATAGCGACGGCGGTGTTGACACGCGACTGGCGTTCCTGAACACGCAGATTGTTAAGGAGCGTTGCGAGGACATCCTGTGGACCAATAGCCTTGGCAATGAAGCCGAAGGTGTTGTTGGCAGCGCGGCGAATACCCTTCTTGTGGGCCTTGAGCATGTCAAGCAACTCGAAGCAGATACGCATCCACTCGCGTGCATTGACGCTCTCTGGCCCACGGTCGGCAATACGGCCGACGAGATCGATAGTATTTTCCTGAACCTTCTCGTGGCGGTTGCGAAGGATGGGAGTCAGGCGGGGGAGCAGGTCTTTGATTGGTGGTTGCATCTGGTTGATGCCAACCACGGTGACGATTGACCGCAAAGCACCGAGGATAGAACCCAGAACCTCTGGATACTCCTCACCCAGGTACTCGTAAAGGACAACGCCTAGCTTGCCCATCAGGGCGTCTTCACCGCACTGCTTCATGACCATGGCAATGCGGGAGACGAGATCGGCGGCTTGCTGACGCACAGTAGGCGACTTGTTATTCAAACGCCAGAGGATAGTGCTGACGATCTGAGGGAGATATGGCTTGCAGCGAGTGCCAAGAGCGTTAACAACGGAGCCAAAGCCGTTTAGCATCACGATATCCTCGACCGTCTGCTCTTGGAAGGCATGCAGGATACCATCAATCAGACGCTCTTCGAGCCGCTCGCCGATATCAGCGGCACCGAGAGAAGCGACCAACTTCTCAACTGTCTCAACAGTCATCTTGCGATATGCCTCGCTCTCGTCTTTCAAATTACCAACGATGCGCTCAAGGATTTCGCTGACACCAACCTTCTGGCCAATGTCCACAGTCGTCTCGACAACCTGACGGTAGTTACGCTTGTCGAGGGCCATACGGCGCACCCAGAAGTTCTTGAAAAAGCCGTCCAAGACATGCTCCTTCAGATAACCGGCAGTAACGCCGTCTGTCTGGGCGCACTGGGAGATCACCTTAAGCACAACCTTTTTCATCTCCTCGTCCGGAGAAGACATTTCTCTGAGGAGAATCTCCATAATCTGACTGGTATAGTAGTTGGCATAGTCTTCGTCCATCAGAGGAATGATGTAGCCGACAGCTTTCAGGAAGGCAGCCAGACCTTTGCCTCGCTGCTTCCGGGCGCCAGTCCACAATGGGTTGAGGATTTCATCAAAGCTCTCAATACCATAGGGATTCGACGCTTCGGCCAAGGCGGCAATGGCCAAAGCGGTCACTGTCCGTACCTTGACCTGTTCATCGTTCAGATTGGGCGCAATGCACTCGACCAGTTGCTTAAGATGCGGTAGAACGGCGCAACCCATCAGAATGGGGATCTGTTGCACAATTTTAACTCCGGTGTGGCGGGCTTGCCAGGACTTCTTGCTCCGGCAGACAGCCCTCAGAAATGGGAGGAGGGCAGGAATACCAAGGGCAGAAGCAACAACGGCGAACGCTCTCGCGGTGGTGTTTCTCACGTACTCGTCTACGTGATCGATATCGGGCCGCATGACACTGATCATGGTTGCCAACCCGGCAGCCTTGGCGAGGTTAGAAATGATCTCGCGACCTTCCATGCGGGCGTAGTAGTCCTGGTCAATGAGCAAAGGCTCAATAACGACCAGGATCTTGTGAACATATGGCCGAACCATATCGTCGAGCTTGTAAAGGATACGGTCAATGACCTTCACAAGCAGATGGCGCTCCTGATCCTCCAAACTTTTCTCCATGAGAAGCGGGAGGATCTGGTTGAAGAGAGGACCAGCCCCAAAGTTACGGGCATTGTCTGTAAGCTGTCTGAGGGCAGTCTTTCTCATAGGAGGAGTGCCATTCTTGACCTTCAGGAGCAGGCGCATAATCTTTCTCTCCTTGAGCTCCTCCACGCTCAACTCATCTTCGTTGGCTCCGTCAGCCAACTTACCAAAGTAGGCCATGTCTTCAGGCTTGAAAAAAGCTAGATCACCGACACCTGGAATCTCTTTAGGCATCGGCTGGGACAGGCGGCTGCTGGAAGGGTCCTGCATTGTAAAGCCCGTCGCCACCGGAGGGGCGGTGACAAGCTTATGGGCTGGCCTGACAGGCACATAGCCAGGAGGAGGCTCAACGATTTTGTAACCTTCCTCAGGACCAGGAAGCATTGCATCAAGTTCCTCGTCGGTCAGATACCTGTTCCTTGCTGACAGGTCAAATGCTGCGCCCTGGGATGGATGCATCGGAGTTGCAAGACCAACATTTCCGATAGGGGTAGCAGCTGGTGCCTGATCCCATCTTGACTTCTTTTTCGGTTGCTCTGCGCCGGGCACAGGGACAGCAGGAGCTTGATCCCAGCGGGACTTCTTCTTGGGCTCGGCCGGCGCGGCAGTTTGATCAGTGGTGTCGGTTGAACTGACATCCCACCTGCTCTTCCGCTTGCGGCCAGTAGTGGCAGAATCGGCGGATGTCTCTGACTTGTTTTTGTCGTTCTCGTCTTTCTCCTTCTCCGTCTCCTTGTCCTTCTCTGCCTCGGTAGAATCTTTCAGGAGCGGCTTATGCTCTTCCGTCTGACCTTCTTTCATCTTCTGGGCGATAGCCTGACGAACACGTTCCTCTTCGCGCTCAAGTTCACGACGTTCCATGATCTCTCGATAGGTAGCACCTTCTTGAGCCCCGCCCTGCGAATTAGCAAAAGGATCAGCACGTGTTGGCTCCAGGGTGCGGTTGAAGCGACGCTTTTGATAGTCGGTCTCGCGGTCCACGATGCGCGTGCTGCGCTCACCACGTCCAGCGAGTAGATCATCTTCTTCAACTCCAGCGCCGTGGGCGAATTCGTCAATTTGCGCGCGAGTGGCTGTGTATTGACCGACTAGGCGTCGCGTATTGTCGGCATCGGGCATGTCTTCATCTTCACCGTTTGCGGCGGGCAGAGTCCTGTGATAGCCAGCATACTTGTCTTCAGTCTCGCGGTCGTAGATGTCCGTGTCCCAAGCCTCGGTCAACTTGGCCTTCGTTGTGTCGGCTCGCTGGGTGGAGGGATCAAACGTGCGCGACCCCTTCTTCGCAGCGGCAGCGGCATTGCGCTCCGCCTGGAGCTTCCGAATCTGCTCAAATTCCGCGTCCGACATTATGCTGCTGCCCGCTCGGCGCTGTGCTCATCCCATTCGGGAAGAGTTTGGGGCAAAGAGATGGCGGGTGATAACACGCGGAGGTCGTGTCGGGTGTCAGCTAAGGGAGCTGACAACAACCGAACTATGGGTCTGTCGCAATTGAGAATAGAGAAATGCTTGGCTTCGTGATCGATGATGAAGGCCGACTACCTCCGGTGCGTTGCTGTGGTTGATGACGGTTGGATGTTTCAAGAAAGGAGGCGCGCGCGAGACGTGGAGCTTCAGATCATCGACCTGTCGAAATTTTGGCGAGAGCAGACATGGCCGCGGCCTTGCAGGGAGACCCACGCAAGATCTTGGCCCAGCAAACTCTGAGTGGGTCCTACTTGCTTGCACCATGGTTATGTAAGCATGGACGCGACCTCGAAACCTCAGGCGAGTCGCGATCTTGCTCCTCACTGAACTTCTGCCTTTCTTTTGTAATTCATACATCCGATGACTAGAGTGCCCTTGTTGCCATATTGCTTGGTCAAGAGCGAGATAACGAGAAGGATAAAGACTCATAACTAAAAAGAGTTAATTTCTGTTTTCGTCCCTCAACGGTTCATGTTGACGGATGGAACAATGGCTCCCGGCGACTGTTTTCTTTACGCAGAACTACATCCCAACATCAGGCAGATCTCTCTTGCTGCCTCATTGTCTTCCGCCAGCAATCCATCAACTAGGATTGCTATATCAGCTGACTGCAAGACAGTCGAGCTGAGGCATGGCAGCAGCGCTCATCAGCTAATCCTTCCGGCAAAGGCCTCGTTCGGCGGCGTAGTGCTACCCATTCAGGAGCGACAGCAAGGCTCCTCAACGCTTACGTGGAGGATTCCCCCAGATCTTTCATCTCTCCCTACATCGAGAGAGACTGAGGCTCTCCCATGGTCATCACTGGATCTCACGAGTCTCTCCGAGGTGACCTGCAGGCAATGCAGCTCCATAGTTGTTCCTCACGATATCATTAGAACATGGAAGGATCTTCCCAGCGAGAATTGGGCAGAGATGATGGAGTTTTGGCATTGCCACAAGCCATACAATCATGAGCACCACAAGGGGAAGGATGGGAAGGCTGATGAGAGGACTCTTGCTTCAAGGGGTTACGGTGCCTCATCAGCCATCTCAGCGCAGGAAGGAATAGGGTTGATTGACCTGACAGCCTTCCTTTTTTCCGAGACCGACTGCCAAAATATAGTTGTAAGTTTGCTCGCCCATTTTCTCAGAAGGATTCATCCGCCTGCTCGGTAACAATTACGGTGAATCAATTCGGGCATTAAGAAGGTAGCCTGGCCGGTCAGAGACCCTTCATGACTTGGTTACCGATACAAATGCCCAAGATCAACGGACGCCAGTTCAATCAAGGTATCGAGGTTATGAACCTCCCTTCGGGACGGGGCATTTCCTCATGGCTTGCTGGCCCTCTACCTTTCAGCGGACCATTTTAGAGTGCAAAATGCTCCGGGATTGTTAGAGGCACATGTATGAATTCTTTTATTTTTATCGCGGTCAGTCAGTAACTGACCTGTTATCTAGTTTTCCATCTCTAATTTTGACCAAGGAAACAAGGAACGGTCCTCTCTCCCTTTAGAAGAGCACCAAAATCAGCTGCACAACTTGAATGTGTTTTGCTCCTCCTGTCGAGAACATCTGGGGTTTTTTAACTTCCGGACAGCTGCAGTCACCTTGCTCAAGTGGCAGGTCTCTTTGAAATCCGTCTCAGGTGTTTTCCCTAATATTTCAGAATGTCTTGCAGCTACAATTATTTCGACCATAGCTCGTTCTGGCTCGTCCAAGTCATTTATTACGCCAATGCGCGAAACCATCCCCAAAAACCAGGATGGACCGGATTCTGAAAAGCCAAAGGCGCTCCATATCTGGGTGCTCAACAGCGGAATCTTTTACTCGTCTAGCAGAACTGGTCAATGCAAACCGGCCATCAAGCTCCTTTATCGAAGGGTAAGCCTTGGCGAGGCCAACCAGGTACTTGAGAGCATAACATGCGACGCTCAGGAGTTAAATATGCCCGCCAAAGCGCTCAACGAGATCGCTGAAATCTTAGACGACAGCAATATGTTGCTACCGGTCAAGGATCGCTTGTTCAAGCAATGGAGGGTGGGCTTGTTGCCAAGATGGCACACTAATGTGTGAGTTAGATAGTTGAAATTGACAATTAACATCGTAAGAAATTCGCCCACAAGGCCCTGTCATTTCGAGTCTATGTCCTATCCATGCTAAAGATTGCTTCATTGCGGGTAGTTGTCAATATGCCAGACACTGCTCTTCACTTCGAAGCCAAGAGCATCACTTTAATCTTCTGTAGATCACCGAAAACTCCCACGAAGGCATCACGCAGCGGCACATAGCAGAAGACAGCCAACCACCAACTAGTGCACCTATACCGTAGAAGCAAGTTAAGATCAAGTAGTGCTCAGTATTGCAAATTATTCCTATTATTACTCTGCAGTGCTGGGGTCATGTACGTTTTACCATCCTGCAAATCAAAAGCTGTTAGGAGACAGAGACTTTTCTCCGCTTACTCCGTCTGACTGTCGGACTGTCACTAGCTCCTTCGGCTTTTACCTCTGTTAGTGTCTGTATTGCTGCTGACCTTGTCGTTCTTCGTTTCTTTGGCTGATCTTTATTCGCGGTAGCAACCGTTTGATCAATCTTTTCGATCTTTAACTCCTCAATCGCTTCTGTTTCTGTCAGTGAAATGGGCGACGCTGCTACTCCAACCTTCTCGATGGAAAGTGTGACGTCGATCTTCTCCTGTTCTTTTTCCTTCATCTTTGACAACTTGAGCTTCGCACATCCCTGGCCATTCTCTTTCTCACTCTTTCTCCTGCCTCCAGCAGCCTGCTCAGCAAACAACTTCAAGTTCGCTGTAAACAACACACTCTGTGCCCAACCAGCCTGTGGCCCCCATATCTTCCGAAAATGATCGCCTACTGCCTGGTACATAGCCTTATTCAATGTTTTAACCTTCCCATTACCGCCGAATTTGTAGTCGCGTTGAGCAATCTGCCACACGTGCGTGTCTATCGGTACAGCCTCTCCCCATCCCAGTCCCATGAGACAGACGCAGTCAGCGACTTTGGGGCCAACACCTGGCAGCGTTGAAAGAGCGTCATGTGCAGCACGGTAGCTGGACGGTGCCGAGTGATCTTTCCTGTTTGAAAGGGATGGTGCACCGAATGCAGGTACCTCGGGATTCCTTAGCCGGAGCAGCCAGTCCGTCCCCAGGCGAGTCGTAATAACTTCCGCTGTCTCAGCAATATACTTTGCTCGGTACCCGAAGCCCAGCTCACGTAAGCGGCTTTCCACACCTTGAACTGTCAGTGCTTGAGGAGGCGGAAAGTCGTGGAAGGGTTCACCAGCGATGGTACCGATATAGCGTCCGTAATGAAGGCACAGTTTTTGTACCATCTGGCTGATGCGCGAGATGTTGTTGTTACTGCTGCAGATGAAGGATACTAATGCCTCCCAAGCATCTTGATTAAGGATACGGATGCCAGCGAACGCAGGGGCACGTTTCGCAAAATTTGGATCCGTGGCTGCCCATTGAGCATAGAGGTTGGAGAGGGAATGTGAAAGGGCGAAGTAGTGGTGAAGAAGGGCGGGTGTGTCGTCCTCTTCGGGACATAAGGAAGGAGAGCTAACTCCCGAGTTTGAAGGAGTAGGAAGCTTTGAAATTTGCTGGGGCCATGTAACTTTGTAGTACAAGTGTGTCGAGTCTTGTTTAAGAGAGATGATGCGGCCATAGAGAGCGCAGTGCCTAGAGCAAGTTAGACCCATGACGGAAGTACTTGAGACTGTATAAAGTCATTCGACTCACCATTCATCATTTATTTGCCGCCAGCGAAAAGCCTCTGAAAAGGATCATATAAGCATCCAATTACGAAAATATTGATAGTTTTTCTGGATTAGAGAATAGTAGGGCGCGGAAGACTTACGTCCACAGCGAAGTGTGGTGTTGATACAAAGCTCTCTAGGGCTCAGGGGCAATTTACGCCACTCTGACAATCTCATTCCAGGCATTTTAGTTAATGTATCTGGCAAGTGTAATGAAAGGAATTAATTCTAATGCTTTCATATATTCAGAGAATGACATGACCAGATCTGCGAATGTCTCTCCAACGATTTAAAACAGACGCGACACCGGGTTCAATGATGGAGACTGAAAAGACTGGTGAATGAGATTCTCACCAGCGCGAACCTTCATGGCTCACGGTGGTCCCCTGGCACGGTTTCGAAAACGGACCCACAATATATGATGTGCTAACCATAAATGGATTAGCGCAATGCATGGTGGACCAAACAAGGGCCGCAGCCAACAACCGCATGCTTCCCGCCCAAAAAAGTTCCAGCCTCGCGATCAACAGGCTGGTGTGCTGTAGAGCCACTGTGACCAACATCAGCACCATTCTTCCCCACAGGCTCTCTGTCTTTTGCGAAGAGTCTCTCGCATCATTTTGATACGACGAGAGCTGTAGCAGGATGAACGGTGATAATTATTCTTCGAGAGGTATTTTCTGCCGATGGCGACAGAGCGCCATCAACCCTTTGGCCTTGCGAATTGATTCTGACTGACGCGCCATAGACAGCGGCCGCCACGGCTCCTCTCGTGACTACCCGGTTCGTGACCCGCTCCCACACCCTGTTAGCCCCGCGCAGCAATGTACAGTGCTGGCGCTGAAGTAATCCATCAGTGACTGACTGCGGGTAGTCTTCGAGGCGGGATCGCGATGACCGCCGTGATCGTGACCGCGACCGCGACCGCGAGCGTGAACGTGAGAGGGAGCGTGAGCGTGAGAGGGAGCGTGATCGCGACAGAGACACAAGGGATAGAGATAGTGGACGCAGACGCTCGCGTTCTCCAGACTATCGCCGCTCCCGTCGTGATGATGAAGACCCCTATGCATCGAGCCGAAGCCGCCGCGACCGCGAGCGCGAAGACCGCTATTCTGGGCGCGACCGCCGCAGCGATAGAGAATGGGATCGTGACAGGGGCAGGAGCCGGAGAGATGACGACGATAGACGCGATCGCCGTGAGCGCGACCTGTTCGATGACCGCCGCCGGCGTGATCGAGACTATGAGAGAGAGCGCGACAGGCGGCGCAGCCTCACACCTCCGCATAAGAAGCGCGAGCCTACACCTGACCTTACCGATGTCGTGCCCATTTTGGAGCGGAAGCGGCGTATGACACAGTGGGATATCAAGCCCCCCGGCTACGACAATGTCACTGCAGAGCAAGCTAAGCTCTCAGGCATGTTCCCCCTCCCAGGAGCTCCTAGGCAGCATGCTATGGACCCAAGTAAGCTTCAGGCATTTATGAGCCAGGGTGGTGGTGCCAACAGCGCTGCTCTCAAGCCCACAAATTCCCGCCAGGCCAAGCGTTTGGTCGTCAGAAACCTGCCGCCCTCGGCGACCGAAGAAAGCCTGGTCAACTTTTTCAACCTCCAGCTTAACGGTCTCAATGTCATCGAAACCACAGACCCGTGTCTTCAGGCACACATTGCTCCCGACCGTTTGTTCGCCATGCTTGAGTTTAGGAACAGCTCGGAAGCGACTGTGGCTCTTGCGTTTGACGGCATATCCATGGATGCAGATGATGCTGGTGCTAATGGCGCAGAGGCTGTCCACGGCGGTCTGCAGATCACTCGACCGAAGGACTACATCGTTCCTGCTGTCGTGGAGGACCCGAACTACGACCCCGACTCCGATGTTCCATCAAGCGTTGTGATTGACAGCCCTAACAAGATCAGTGTTGCGAATATTCCACCTTATCTTAACGAGGATCAAGTCATGGAACTGCTTGTCAGCTTTGGCAAACTCAAGTCGTTCGTTCTGGTCAAGGACAATGGGACTCAGGAGTCAAGGGTAAATTGCTACAACCAGCCAACGTCACGTAATGTTCCTGTGCTAACTTCTCGTCTAGGGTATTGCATTCCTGGAATATGTTGACCCTTCCGTTAGCAATGTGGCCATCCAAGGCTTGAATGACATGCCGCTCGGTGAACAAAAGCTCAAGGTCAAAAAGGCCAGCATCGGCATCACTCAGGTTGCCGGTGAAATGAGCGTCAATGCCATGTCCATGCTTGCCGGTACTACATCAACTCATGCAGAAGCTAGCAGCAGGGTGCTGCAGCTACTGAACATGGTGACGCCTGAGGAACTGATGGACAACGATGACTATGAAGGTATGTAGCTCTGCCATTTTTGAATCTGCCCCAAGCTTGCTCGAGCTAAACATGTTGCCTGCAGAAATTCGGGAAGACGTCTTGGAAGAGTGCAAGAAGTTCGGAAATGTCCTTTCTCTCAAGATCCCAAGGCCGATCGGCGGCAATAGGCAGTCGGCTGGTGTTGGGAAGATTTACGTGAAATTTGAACAGGTTGAAAGCGCCACGAAGGCTCTTCGAGCCCTCGCCGGTAGGAAGTTCTCTGACCGCACCGTCGTTACTACTTACTTCCCCGAGGTACGTTCAAAAACCAACAGTTGAAGTTTTTCATCTGCTGACTCCTATATAGGAAAATTACGAGGTGAATTGCTGGTGAAGCAGGTATGATTTGTTCATCAGCTAAGGAGCTACATAGGCATCCGTTTTTTAAAGGGTCGCAACCCCGGGCGACCCAAGGACACACACAAAGGAGGGGAGGAATTAGTAGAGGGCCTCAGGACTGAAAGGGTTGTTGCGCAAGGAGTTTCACAATACTTGTGTACAATTATGCGGGCATTTGGTCGTAACTGTACGAAAAACAATCTGGGATCACGGTGCTTCACCGTTTTTACAGGAATGACTTCGCGCCTTGGATGTTGAGTTAACTGAACGGTTTGCTTCATTTTCGTGGTAATCTGCTAGCTATCTTTGAGTGGCATGTAGAAGCTTCATTGCCTCTCACTGAACCTACACTATGATATCTGATCACCACCCCCCCCCGGGCAAAAAAAAAAAGCTACTTGGATAACGGAGTTTTGCTTCTGAAGTTGGACGTAAATATATCTACATTCCAGTTAGCTCATGCCATAATAGACGAGTCCAAAAAGAGCTTAAGTTTGAAGTGCCTAAAATCAGAAGTCCAGTTTATTCATTGGATTCCGAAGAACCCTAACATAAGAGGTACCAGAATAAAGAAAGATCGGTTTTTGGTCATCATGAGAAGCAGCCAAGGAATCGACAGAAGACCGAAGCAACTTACCATCCGAGTATTTGAGGAGTAGCCACTATAAAAACAAAGTGTCATTGGACAACTCACAGAGGGGCACAACTAGAGCGGAAGGCTCATGATAGTGGCTAGCTCGACATCACTAACAGCCACTGTTGTGGTTGGGGTGAGGAGAGAATGTTGGTGTTGCTGGAAATTTTGGGAGATTTTGAACCTCATGGCTTCGGGCCCACTGACCCGATGTGGGATCCACCACCGGAATCTCACGTGATGTTATGAAATCAGCTGATCATGGCTCGGCCCTAGCAGTGTCGAGATTTGGCGGGTAGATCCACTTTTCTCCGAGTGGGTCGCCCCCACTTTTGATTTTCTCCGCCCACAGAAATATCGAAAGCCCAAAAAGTCCGGGTCAAGTCAGCCTTTTTGATCGTTTCCCCCCTTCCCTCGGCAACCATCCGTACAATCATCGACACCGTCGTCGCCAACCTACGCCGTCATCATGGGTCGTCTTCACAGCAAGGGCAAGGGTATCTCGGCCTCGGCCATCCCCTACTCGCGCAATCCGCCGGCGTGGCTCAAGACCACTCCCGAGCAGGTTGTCGAGCAGATCTGCAAGCTGGCCCGTAAGGGTGCTACTCCTTCCCAGATTGGTGTCATTCTCCGTGACTCCCATGGCATTGCCCAGGTCAAGGTTGTCACTGGTATGTTTTCACCCGCTTTGCGACGGTAACAAGAGGTGAAATTTTGAGAGTGTGATACTAATGTGTTTGCGCAATAGGCAACAAGATCCTCCGGATCCTGAAGAGCAACGGTATGGATTAAAAGTCTTTCCTCGAGCCCAGAAAGATGAGGATTATAAACACGTTTGCAAAAATGTTCTTGGGCACGAATCGCTCTTTGCGCCGACCGTCAGTCAGGCTGTAACGGGTGAAGAGGGCATTGGCAGAAGATGGGGGAAGAGATGGAGTATGCCTCTGTTTGGTCAGTTTGGCTGACAGAGTGATGTGTGGTAGGCCTCGCCCCCGATATCCCGGAGGATCTCTACTTCCTCATCAAGAAGGTACGGTTCAATCTCGTGGATAGCCAACTACGTCAATATGCTAACAGCAGCCAGGCGGTCGCTGTCCGCAAGCACCTTGAGCGCAACCGCAAGGACAAAGACTCTAAGTTCCGCCTCATCCTGATTGAGTCCCGTATCCACCGTCTGGCTCGCTACTACAAGACCGTCGGTGTCCTTCCCCCAACCTGGAAGTACGAGTCTTCGACCGCCAGCACCCTCGTTGCTTAAGCGCGGAACGCTGAGCAGGGAATGGTCGGCGATGAGTGTGATGGGGCGTTTCTGCGTTCATTTGCAGCAGCTCTGGACTCGCCAGTGTGCCATCGCCACAGCAGGACAGGTCCGAGCAATTGGCGTTTGGGAATGGAGGGGAAACCTGCATTTTTGAACAGTGCAATGGGCACAAGGCATTTGCCGGCTTTCGTGACATAATAACACGAGAGTCTGGCCGGCGAAGCTACAATTTAGGGGAAAGATTAATGCGAATGAAAAGCATTGCGCCTCTATTATCTTTTCCATGGTGTCAAACGTTTCAGTGATCGCCTGTAGATTGTAAAGCCCAGGGTCTCGTGTGCATTGATTGACTCGCGCTCTCGCATGATGAAGACAAGTTCTTGATGCCTCATATCCAGCAGATGGCTCAAGTTCGGATGCTAAGAAGGCGCTGAGGGAGCATCCTTCCCCTCCAGCTCTTTCGATTTTTGAATCAGAAATTCTCCTAGTACTCGGAGAGGGTCCTTGGGCCTAGATTGCATCATCCATTAGCGTCCGCTCTTATATTCCGGGCAGTCTTTTGGCTTTCTAGGACTGTTTGCATTTCCAAATGACTGAAAATGTTGGAGGGACAGAGCAAGAGCATGGAATTACACATATAACTTACTGTTCCCTCGCAACAAGTTTCATTCCTTCCAGTAGTACGCCTGTGATCTTACTGTTGATGTATTGGCGTACCGGTGCGCCATGTGGCGCTGCTTCTGCAGGCATGGTAAATCCTTTATCCCCTGTTTGATTGACACCCGTAGTAGGTGGTGTCGGTGCGTCAGGTGGATGAAGAGATGAGGCGCGCGAAGGAGTTGGTATGCGGCCTTGTTGGCTTGTCGTAAGTGAATGCGATTGCGGTGCTGGCGAGGGCGCGTTGCTAGCAGTTTGGGGTTGCGGTTGTAGTTGTTGCTGCTGCTTACAATTCCGATTAGTACGTGACTTCAGTAAGTTTCAGCTCAAAGAATCGTGCGGATAAAAGCAACACCTACGGATGGGTGGTCTGACGCATCTGTCATGGGGATGTCTGCTGTATCTCCTGGGTTGGGGTTGGTAGGTGGATTACCTCCTGCGGGAACAGACTGAAGAGCGCTTTGATCTGACATTTGCTTTAACTAAATAGTAGCAATTAGAGCCAGTGTACTATACAATTGGGTCCCCCAATATCAAGGGTGATTGGCGCGACAAGCAAAGACCTAAACTGATGAGTGGATGACTTGGAGATTTGATCTCGAACGCAACAAGCACCGGCATTGAGAACCCACAGATTGCTTGTGCTGCCCCACTGTGGTCCCACTAACGCGGTGTCACGGGACATCGTGTATGACGGCTGGTGCCTGCAGAACACCCATCACGTTTACGCTCACTTGGCAAACACTACCCGAATCGCATCTCCCTATACGAATTTCCTCCTCTTTGTGTCTTCTGTCTTGCCCACCTTTCTCTATCAATCTGCGTCCAGGATGGTAACCACAAGCTAGACTTGTGGCTCTCGTGGCTGTTCTTCTATTATCTACAATCTCTTTTTCCTGCTGCTCCTGAAATGGATCGCTACATTCGCCGAAACAAGCCCCATCATGAGGCGGGGCAATCGGACCCTGCAGAACATCGAGCTTCAAAAAAGCCCCGTCTTGGGAGTGATCAACGAGATGACGAAGGGGCCAACGAGAGTCTCAACGTGTCTCCAACCTCGGACTCTTGGGAGGATGAACCAACAGTTCTGGGTGTCTATGCCTCAGCAGAAGAGGTCATCGATGAGCCACCGGTGACAGTGGCAACCGCATTCGAAAGCTCTCTGCCGACAGTTGCGACTGGCACAGATACCATCGACGAGTACGAAATGCTTCGGGTGTCTCAAGCCTCCCAAGATGACGAAGTTCCGTCAAAACACGATGGCAATCGGTGGACAAAGGGAAGGAGTTCGATCTATGTGGATGCATTCAACCTTGCATTGGACACCGTCCTCAACGAGGAGTCGCATCTCTTCGACGACAAAGAGAAGCATGTCTTTGAGCAGTGGCGCTCAATTGGTTATGAAGCCCAATATATGTTGGTTTCCCTTCCAGTCCTTCTGTAAGCCTTCTGACACATTTAGGTACGTCCGTCTGTTCTTACGTAAGACGGCATCATGGCATCGGATCAATCGTCTTAGTTACCACAATGATATATCTGACATGAGTCTTGCTATCTCTACCCTTTTGGAACGACGAGCATTCCCCCTTGCCGGGCTCAGCCTACACCCCGATATCGACTCAGAAATAGAGTTGCAAGAGTGGTCACTAGGCGATTCGTTTACTTTCGCCGATGACTCTGACTCCTATATTAAAACCATCGAAGAAGCTGCTGCCCTTCTGAGCATGGATGAGTTGAAAATTCTCGCTAAAGAAGCCAGAGTGCAAGGCAAGAACAAAGGGGACCTCCTGAAAGCCTTCTGTCGTGCCAGCGCTCAGCAAACAGGACTTCTGGCTCTTGGAATCAAGCAATTCGGTGCTAACGATTCAAGCTCTATTGGGGCCACAATGATGGACCATCGCAACCGCAACGCCCACTTCCTGCAGAAAATTCTCTCTATAACTGGCCCTTTGATCCGGCTATCAGCGCCTGTTTTCAAGCTCTTCGAGCGCGTCCATCTAGTCTTCTTCCGGTCTACAGAATGGACCGAAAAGTCTCTCACGACAATCCTCCTAGCCAAAATGGCGAAGCGAAACTATCCCGAGTATATTGTGTGCCGGTCAACCAATATCTTCCCCTCTCGACGTCATCTCCTGGATTTTGAGTTGTCGATGAGGAAAGACTTCGAGGTTGACCAGGCTCTTGAATCGTGTGGATCAGGGGAAGAGGGATTTCGAAAGGTTATTCACATCTTCGAGAGTATCGCCTCACGCTGGCGAGAGTTGATTCGAGAGGAGAATTACCGTGAAAACCATGTTTATGAGTTTGGCGAGGGCGGTTATCTACGGCGATTCAGTCCCGGTCATGCTTATACCCGGATTGCGCATAAGGCTGCTCACGCCTTGGGTCGTCTGCACAAATACTGGGAAGAGCATCAACTCCTAACTGAACTCCTTAATCAGCGGTTGTTTCACCTGGCCCGTCGCGGGGCCTGGTATCAGCGGAAAGCGCTCTTAGAGGAACGGTATATGTGGGAGACAGACCCTGATCCAGTATCACCAGACCCTGAAGTACGCAAAAAGCATTGGCAGCGGATCGCCGTTACTACTTGCGAGACTGCCCTCGAGGATCGTGACTGTCATCTGATCTACCATTATGACCTACAGAAGCGGTTGCTAAAGCTTGAGAAGAAGCTGCGCATTCCCCGCCGTCTACAACATGATTTTGGTCATGTCAGACTTCATGAGCCCGAAATCCATGTAGTTTACGGAATCCAACTCGTTCGCAGAGAGCCTGACATCAAAGACAAACCAATTCGTACCTCTGGAAAAACGATGTGGCTTGATGAGCTTGGAGCGCCAGATAAGAACGGCAACCCATTACATGTCAGGGTTGAAGAATTGTGCTTATCACACTACCGCAGCAAAGGTTGGAAAGGATATCACAGTGAGGGTGGTATTTTGCGAACTCTGTTCGCGTACCTGTTCTTCGACATCATGTTTGTCTATGTCCCAAACGTTTTCCAAACCGCCTGCCAGACGTGTCCGCTTGATCTCTTTACGGACACCTTCTATACGACTCGCGCAAGCCATATCAACCACCGACTGGTTGAAATCTCCAATGGGGAAGGTCCTCGAATAGTTCGCGAAGTCCATTCACGGGAGTACAAACGTCGCACCTGTGTCATTGGATTAAATTGGGACTTCGATATTGACGATCTAGTTGAACTGGTGAGTTGTTTCGACGGCGAAGCGCTTGCCGCTGTGTGTAAAGTCATTGCACAGGAGTACAGGAGTCGTGTTAGTGGCGTTCCGGATCTCATCCTGTGGAGGCCAGCAACCGATGGTAGCCCTAAGACGGGAGAAGTCATGTTTGCGGAAGTAAAGAGCGCCAACGATCGGCTCAGCGATGCCCAGCGTTTATGGATCAACGTTCTCATTGGAGCCGGTATCCGGGTTGCGCTGTGCAATGCCGTCGCCACTGAAGTCCACACAGTTAAATAACGAGATGGGACATGATGGAAAGGTTCCCGTAGATGACGTGGCTTTTTATCATAGAACCCGGCCGAAAATAAAACCTCTTTCATCTACCAAATTGAGATGAAGAAGTGTATTTCATCACATCTTACATGCATAACATGCAGCAAGGTCGAAGATCGCTGTTGAAAGAGTTCTATTTCCAGAGATAGGGAAGGGTGACGTAAGGAGGAGGATAGGAGGCTAGAATGCATGTTAAACGCGTGGAAATATGGGATGAGACTATTCCATTCTGCCCACAGTTGTGCCAACTACACACAGGAACTATCTCCCACAGAGAATCTGTTTCAAAAGATTTTTCTGGAGCATTCGAAATGGGCACCCTGCGACCCCATCAGGAATGTCACATCTGAAGCAATCCAGGGAGAGTGTGAAGCACCTTCTCGAGCTGTCCTCGATGAGCGCCTTGAGCACCCTCTACCTTCGCCTGGTTTCATCATTCCGGGGGAGATACCTATCTGCTACTGTTTGAACAGCCCCCTTCATCGTATCGACATGATGTACGTCTTTGTAACCTCAGACGGGATCGTGCTGAACCACGAGGGTTCGGCACGATCGTTTGCTGCAAGTCCAGCACGCTGGCATTCTTAGGCGGCACCAATCACACACCTTCGCTCGTTCAATCCGTGTATGGGCTGTGACAAGACTGCATCGAAAACGTAGGCTATCTCTCTTGGGTGAAACATTATCGTCCATCGTCTCTCTGTAATGCAAGTGATCGCACACCGACATCTACACCGTACGGATCATATTGTTTTCTTGCTTCTTTCCTGTTGCTCACATGTTCTGGTGTGAGCTCGGATATTGTTTATCCTAAACTCAGAACTGGCATGCTAGGTGTGCTCTACCTGCACATACCGTGGCTAGAGCGGTATACTGCTGTACGCTTTATAAAGGCATGACTAGTGCAAAGTTGGCGTGACAAAGACAGAGAAGGGATCTTCAATTTGAAGATATTCATACGGAGTATCACTAAAGTTAAAAAGCACCAGCATATCCGTGATTTCTGCTTTTCCATGAGGGGCTAACATACATTGAAGATGGCATCCAACCCCAACCTCCCTGATCTCCAAATTTGCCTATTAAATCAGTCCATAGATGCCAGAAGGGAGCACACAAACAGGACAAGATTCCTTGAAAACCACCGTCTGCCTGCACGGCAGAAGCGAGAAACAAGAACAGGGGGTAAAAAGGACAAAGACACTCCAGACAACTTTGGCGCTTAATCCCCGCAAGCAGCCAATCACATCTCGTTCCAGGTACCATGCTGCACGTTTAGCTGGGAGGTGACGACACTGCGCAACGGTCCCAATCTCCACCAAAACAAAGTTTTGGAGCTGTGGGGTCCGGTCGGCGCTTAAGGCTCTTAGCATGACCAATCAAAAGAGTGGTTCTAGAAACGGTTGCGGGAGGTGGATTCGCACCATGCGGTTGGGATTGCGCTAGCACGAATTAGAGACGGAAGGGAACGAAAGGCAAAGGTCTCCCGGGTTCGAGGACGCTGGGCTGAGGTTTGTTACGAGTCTGGGCGGTTTCCTCGAAAGGTGAAAAGGTCATGATGTTTGGGATGCCTTTCTGTTTATCAAGCATGTCATTCAGTGGAAACATCTATCTAATAGAGTTTCAGACATGCACCAAACAAATCGTCAAATTATATTAACAAAGGAACTACCAATAGGGGCATAATCACCACGGCAAGAAACGGCCACAATACCCATTAGCACAATTCAAAGTTTAATGCTTGGACAAAATTAATTGTCCAACAAGATAACAATACACATGTTGCTCTCAAGCAATGCTTTCGCTATTCAGACCGGTCATGTGTACATTACCAATATGATGTAATATACAAGCGCTACCACCAGCATGCAAATGGTATCATGAAGTTGTTCCTTCCTGTCCTCTTTCAGATCGGTAGCGATCCACAAATGCAGCCTATTCTGGGCACCAGGATGACGGCAGTCACATGTCAGACCCCTCACAGCAAACCGGATCCCAATAGTTTGGATTCCAAGTCTCGAAGAATCCAAGCAACCGTCCGTCTCGCGATGCCGCAAAATTGGATAAACTGGTCATCCGAACGAACAAAAGACGCCGCCCGCAACGCCGAGTTTAATTTTCATGCCGTGCTTTCCTTTTCCCCCTTCCCGTGTGTTTACCGAGCCCGTGATAATCGTGCTTGTGATACTGGAAACTCGTATACCCGTCCTGCTTCAATACGATCCACGAAAACTCAACAGGAAACATAGGTCGATTTCTGGGTTAATTTCCTTGTCGAACAAAGGACAAACTTATTTTGCTGGTTGGCTCAGCCAAGAAGGCGTTGTGGTGGGCGTGGTTTCCAGCACCGTCCAGAATTTGGGTTCAAACACTGTTGTCCCCCAAAACACTGGTTGCCCACGCGTGTTATGTCTATTTATTTTTGTTTCGTTCAGGACTTGACGGCCGTTTCGGCATCGATCTTTCTCCGTTTCCCCTTTGGCGCCGGGCCCATTCGTGGAGTGTGATATGTTACCGTCCGCGTGACAACTTCACGAATATGCCTGATCGTTGTGCCCTTCGAATCCTTCCAAGCAGGCCCGAAGCAGGATGCGGAAGCCGGCGTGCTTGGGGAGGTATTAGCACTTGGTGCGTCCGAATCTGCGGGACGCTTCGTGCCAGAGATTTCGCTCATTTTCCTCAACTTGAGCGCCGCTTCCCAGTCAAACACTGGCCTCACCGATGTCGACGTGAGGGGAGTCCTTGGTGAATGGAGGATCGAAGTTGAAACGGCAGGCGACACGGGAAGTCTCATACTTGGTAATCCTGATGGGCCTATGGGTGGTGCAGACAAGGGAAGTGTCGGACCGCAGCGGGAAGGATTCGGTCGACTTGTCCCTTTGGAATCGGCCTTAGGACTATTTATGGTCGAGTTCGTCTCGTCCTCCTCTTCCTTTACCTTGGCTTCATCGCACTCACAGCTGAAATCAGATGCAGTTGTCGAGGGCGAGCTTATAGTGTCGTCGTCGTTATCCCGGGCTGAAGGGTCCTCAGATTCTGTTGACCCAAGGCTCTCATTGCTCTGGTTGCTCGAAGTAGTGCTGACGGTACTTGTCCGGTTTAGTGGTGGCTTCGCCGGAAGTGGTGGTGACGCAAGGCTTGGTGACGCAAGTGGCACAGTCTTAAGAAAATCTAGATAGGCCAGAGGCGGCGTGATAGGAGTCTTCTGCAACTCCTGTTCCCACTTGAGCGTAGCACTGAGTGGGTTGGCCGAGGGAAGGCCAGCAGAAGGAAGGCCAGCAGAGTGGATAATAGGGTCGCGAAAGGCCGGTGACCGCGAAACGGCCGACAATGGAGTGCCTAAGGGGATAGCAGATGGCAGCGACACAGCTGAACGAAGTGGCTCCGAGTCAGACCGCGAACAGCTGGGAAAGTTTGCTGTGACCGGGGTCGACAGCTTGAGTGTTGGTTTGGCCGACATGGTGAAGACGATTATGATTCTGGGTCAAAACGAGACAACTGCAGAGTATCCAACACGAAAGACCCAACGGTGACAACTAAGAGTTGTCTCAACTTGAAAAACTTTGAACAGGTCGATGGAAGCAAGAAGGCGGAGAGTCAAAGGCTAAGTATATGAATGAGGGAATGGGACTTGAAACACCATCTGGGGATGGGCCAGATGTTTCCCCAAGTGGGTAACAAAGGATCGAATCCGGATCGAATCCCTCGAAGAATACCCTGTCTGTGCCCTGTTTCCAGAGCGCCGGAACAGTGGAAGTGTCTGTGGGAAACAGACTCAGCCAGGAGCCGTGTGTTTTTCACACTTATAAATCGGCCCGCAGCAAGGTTGGGCGGGGGTCGCTCTCTTAAGCTGAAAGTTCGGGAAGCTAAAGACAAAAGTTAGTCTGTGATGATCCCAAAAGATATCTCAACACCGTGGTGGCTGAGTTTTCAATCGGTTGTCTGTTTGGAAGAACAAAACTGGCAGAAGGAAGCAGCGGGATGAAGGGAAACAGGATGTCCAGAACATCAAATGCAGGCGTGCAGTGACCAGGGGTGGCTGCCAGCACACCTCGTCAGTTAGGGGAGGGGCTTGAGGCAGTAGCAAATCAGAAAGAGGAGCAGAGGTGGGGCAGACGGTTGACAAGCGACAAAACAGCAGGGTCTCGAAGCAGTAGAGGTGTGTGCGTGAGCGTGGGTGCGGGCGCTACAGCACAGGCGTATGACTTCCCGCGATGCAATTTGCCCACTCCATGGCCGCCAGGCTTGTCTTCCTCCTAGGGAGAAGTACTGTGTCTTCCGTCTTCCGGAGGCCTGTGAGGGATTTACACAATAATTTTGATGCGCGGACGCGGACATGAAACCTTTCAGCAGTGAAAAGGTACCTACCTCCTTTGTGAGCGCTGGAGCCGCGGAGGATCCCAACACCAAGCTTTGTGCTGACCCGCCGGCCTGGGTCGGGAAGTCAGCGGGTGTGCTGCCGACTATTTTGGGGATTTCTTTTTTGGAGAAGAGGGATGATCTGGTCATCACAAACCTCAAAGAATCCTGAAGTTTGCTGCTTGGCAAAGTGTAAATCAATCCAAACAGCTTGAGCCAGATTCGCAGAAACACGCGCAGCAAAGACTGCGTAAGGCGATCCAGCACACCGGATGGTGACGGCTTGTCACGACGAGACGGGAGCCCAAGACCAAAACGAAATCCCCCAAGGCGGCGGATCGTGACTGCGTCGATGTCGGTTACTCACAACCGCCAGGCAACAAAAAGGAGCGTCCGATTGGTGGATGCGGACCCAGGATGGGCGCTAAAGTCATAAAATTAGCACAGGGCAACATGATTGGCTAGATCTTGCCGCTCACCACACACAGTTCGACGGACCCTCGCTCTCAAGCTGTTAAGGTCAAGTGTGAACTCGCAGTGGCCGATCCCAATATCACAGTTTGCCAAAGATCTGTGGCAGCGCAGTCGAGAATAGAAACAGAATCCTTTCAGCTGGAATGCGGAGATGTGATGTGCAGATATAAATCTTGCGGGGAAGGTGGGGTCCAAAAGAAACCAAGGGAATGGATTGGTGTTGGCTCAAGGGATGAGGTGATGAGATCTTGAAAGCAACACCGAAGAAGTATCAACGTTCACTGGACCTATCTGCGAGCGCAACTTGACATGGTCTACGGATTTCAAAAATGCCATCCGGAGCATCTGCGGGTTGTTGGGCCCATATATGTCTATTGCAAGGCATCTCTAACCGCCTGCAATTCCGGGCCGCTGCAGCTTGGAGCTATTTTGGGTGATGACTTGGAGCAGTCCTGGCTTGCGGCTCTGCCCGTCATGACTTGTGGCAAGACCACATATTCTCGTCATGAAAGTTGAAACAAAACCATATGTGCCTGTTCAGCGCGTGCTACGAGTTGAAGGTGTGGCTAGACGAGCCTCGCCAGCGTATCGTTTGTCCTAGACAAAAAAACTCGAGTGGCTGAACTTTTTCAATATCCCCTATATGTAACTGCGTCTTCTCATCGGGCAATTGCATCAACCAGCACTGCGCGCGGCTGCTAACGCGCTTACAAAAACTAGTTGGCCTTCTGTAGGAAGCATGTATTGGTCATGGCCAACCCTTTAACCCACCACGTGTCGTTTAGGTCTTCATCTCAACAGCATCATTGGCTGTCCTTCCCTGCGATTCAAGCTGGTCAATGCTACTTCGGTACCCACAATATATGTCTGAAAGAGCGCGCGCCTGTTCCTGCCCTAACACTATTGTCCAGGCCGTTGATCGAGTCAAAGAGGCTGATTCGACTACGGCCGGATCGTGTTGAGGCAAATCCTAAGCTTCCTGGTGAACTGAGAGTTCACTTGGCTTTGTGTTATGGTGCGGTCTGAGAATATTCTCAGTTCTACTATCACAATTTACCTACCCAATCTATCAGGGTTAGGACATATGGCTTGTGTGGCTATGTTTTTGGTACCAATGGTTCAGACCCTTATGGTTGACGTTCTGCGGCTCTCGCATATGCAGATTGAATTCCATCCTTTGCACTTGAGTTGTGTTGCGGCGTAGCCACCACGGGACTATCTTGGCGATATCATCCTGGGCATTTGTAGTGCCTTGATAGCAGAGCTTACCATTGTAGTCTTTCATCAAGCTTTGGGGTGAAACGGTAAATTTGTCTCTTGGTGACCTCTAAAGTTGAATGAAACGTTTATCTTCGTCGACTATATCCTATCCATGGATTGAAGACTTTTCTAGCGGCAACTGAGGAGTTCTCAACACTATGTGGATCACATATTTGGGCTTTGATCCGTTAGGTCGGGCTCGAGGACAAGTCAAACGGCTGATGATTGCTGTGTTTGACACGAATTCGATTCAGACAGGCGGTTATCTGATGTTATACAGCCAACAGAAACTTTATGACTTCCAGCTTTACCAATAAACATATTGTATACCACTAGATGCTCCTGATGGCAAGAGAGCTCTTCTTGTTCATTTTTGTCTTACGGTGTATCTGCGGAACCTGAAAATCCTCAAGTGTGAAGTCCCGATCCTTTTTCCCTTTATTGAGTGGTAAGAGGGACCAGAGTGTCAGTATAGCGAACCTCCTTTGAGTCAAGAGATTCTCTTGTCCATCGGTAAGGTTTACTTGTGTGCTAGTTACTTGCGTCACAGCGCTGATATCTATCCAAACTATATTGTTTACAGTCTCTGTGCTCATATCATTGACTAAATACAGAAGTACGATTGTAGCAAATCGCTTCATATAATATGGAATTAGGAGAACACATATGAGAGTGAAGGATGCCTTAGAGGTCATAGAGTCAACCAGAGAGTTCTATTCCAATAAGAATGAGGTAGCTACCAAGGCAACCTCTCTTCTAAAGCTTATACTGTGACCGTATTACTCTTGGTTGACATTCTATGATGGTAAATGGTCCAACATCGATATTATTTAACGACGAAGCTAAAACAACGAGGTAAAATACGGTTATCTGAGAGGGGATGACTATGAGCTAGGTTTCATGTATCATTGGGTCCAGCTCCCCACCATGTCTGGATTCTGTGACCTGTCAGGCTCTCGTAACTGATCAACATTGTATATAATGACTTTTCTTAGATAGAATTCATGCATAAAACAAGTATGGACTTGTGAGGACCTATGCTGACATGGATAGGCTTTTTGCCCATCTCCTCCGGGGTGCACTGGCTACTCGGCCGTAAGATCTGTCGCAGCAGAAGGAAAAGCATCTCGTACTTAAACAAAAAGCACGAACAGTCTTCAATTTTATCTGCATTGACTATGGAAGACTTCACCTAAAATCAAGTTGAGTTCTTCGTGATTTCCATGCTAACTTGCGAGAGTGCTCAAACAACATGCGGATGTCAAGGAAAGAACGTGATAGGCTAACCAGTTCCTTCATATCGCAGACATCAAACTGCTGGTGACATTCCAATGCATGATAAATGGGGTGAGTATGCTTGAGCAACACATATATTTTGGGGTGGCACTTGCACTTTGGATCATGGATGTGGCTAGACGTGTTTGGGACCACGATGTTTACAGCCAGGTCATTATGGTGACCACGACCTTGACCTACATTGTATGAGGGTAAGCATACACAGCTACAAGTAAATTATAATGAAATTGAACGATGAAAGCATGTATTGGCAAAAGAAAAAAAAAACAATGCTACATGGATCAAAGTTGAGGAGATGTTGCTTAGCCAGCTGGCAAGCAGTTGACTGAGACAAACTGTGAAAGATCGTCAGGCTCACGAGTAATATTCAGGTGAAATGAATCCCGGTGCCCGAGTTCAGAAGCTGATAATCTCATGAGCTGGTATATCAAGATTCAGAATGGCTTCCTCGAGTCGGAAAGCAACAGGATAGGATGCATCTTGGGGCATCATGATTATCCAGGGGACGATGAAGCCCGCCTTCCCAAAGATGGCGCGAGGAAGCCATGTGGTAGGCACGTGGTAGAGAATAGCGGCGAATGAGCATCAAATGAAGAATCCAATATTGCCCAATCATCCTCCAAATTTGACGAACCAGAGATAAGGCCAAGCTGTCATGCCGGAACTGGAAATGGCAGTGATACGTTATTAGACGGCTGATATCTTGGATGCTCTTTAATCACCAGACATGGATATTGTGACGTCTGGGTAATGAAGTCGATGTCGGCGCGAAAAGAAGTAGAATTGATAAAGTGATCGCAGGAACTTCATCTATTTGAACCTGAGCTTGACTCAGGAAACCGAGATTAACCAGCTAAGATGTAGAGCCGACTGTCTGTGCCACATATCCACAAGTCTTTCTCTTACAAGACATGCTCTCTAGCAAAACTTCATTAAAATGCTGAACTACCGACATCCATAACAGTTTTCCTGGATTTAAATCGGGATAAAGTCAGAAAACCAGCCTGTCGGTTCGGCGGAGGCAGGCTAGGGGAGAAATTATTGGAGAGCTGGGTCGTGAAGCGAAACACGGGAACGGAATCAGCCTTGTATCTGTGACTGCTTACGGGGAAGGAACTGCGCGGTGCGGTTTTGGACGATGCAGAGTTGTGTGATATTGCTCATTGGTGAGCGTTTGATGGGCCCTGTCAGCCTCTTAATGACCGGATTGTCTTGGTGTTCGCTACCACACAGTACATAAACGACCCATGACACCGCGCTACGCGAAGGAATCAACGTGCAAAGCTGTCGGCAGATCCCGCCCTTGCACCAGGCCATCTGTGCAGAATGTGACCCTTGTTTACCGTATGTGCACTAGTGTGGCAGGGAGTTGAGGTTAAAGTTTAGTTTGACAGGTGTGAAGCGTTGGCTGAGATCGCTTGCTTCAGTGTTGTGCATAGGCTGACATGAACCTCCCG
>Ga0065720_1019247_pt1 | contig 31302 bp, 28 predicted proteins | sample Thericmetagenome_FD_59107 | JGI IMG/M metagenome (GOLD analysis project Ga0065720, IMG submission 59107) | Thermophilic microbial communities from the Joint Bioenergy Institute, California, USA of rice/straw/compost enrichment - eDNA_2 v2... | ecosystem: Engineered > Solid waste > Grass >... | reverse complement strand
CCTGCCGTTTCTACTTCCCCTGAGTGAGCCTGCGACAGCATAGCAACCGTATTAAGCAGTACTGCGCCTTGCGCATGCAGCCAGGTTCATAACAGTAGCACAACATCCGCCTGCCCCAACTCTTACGGTGTGATTGGGGGCCGTGTACCTGTATATCGTATCGTTTCCTACACTACTTACTCTTTTGCATCTCCAGACTTGTTGGCAAACCGCACAACCTAAGGCATAAACCGATATCAATGGACGAAATCCCCATAATCTGTGGACTTTTGTCTTTTTCGAAGCTTTAGCCACTTCCAGCTCTAGGAAGCAACCTTATCATAACAGCAAGTATATTTAAGTATATGAGCATTCCCTGGACTATTCGCCCGCCCTTTGCCATGTCTCTAAGGGATGTACAGCTCCGTTTCATGTTACATATGCTATGAGCAGTGTCAAAAGGACATGCCGGACTAGGTATCTGACATAAATCGATCTCGGTGACTCTGATAAGTTCAATGTTTAAAATCGGACTTCAATATTTGGAACGCAGTGTTCAATACTTGAATGCTGTTGTTCAACCAACTGGGACATGAGGCATCCTGTGGTTGCAAGTTGGTTAATAGGGAGCAATGAAATGACACTAGCCTTCTGGTTATAAGGCCCGGAGCTATTCCACAAAGTCCATCAATCTGCCGGTTTACAACCGCTGAGCCTGTCTTCGAGTCTCGTTCTAACAACAATGTCGCTTTACACAGTTGTCTTCCTCCTCGCCCATTGGGCAGTGGCTCAGTTTCTGGAAAAGCCACCTACTGATGCCAACACAAATACTATCAAGGATTGTACTTGGTGGCATATAGCAGCAAGCGGGGAGACATGTGCCAGCATTGCGGAGACATACGGCCTCACTATCAAGCAGTTCGAGACCTATGTAAGTCAGCTCTTATGATGACAATGAAGAATATCTGACAGTTTATAGAATCCGTCTGTAGTTGGCTCTTGTTCGCTGGTAGTCGGTAACTCCTACTGTGTCGAACAGAACTTTGGTCACCTTATTGAGACCACTCCGAGGACAACTGGAGCCCACGCAAGTACAGTAACAGGAAATGACGGCATCACAACTCCTAGCCCTACACAACCTGGAATTGCACCAAATTGTGACAGATTTCATCTTGTGCAAGCGGGAGATACATGCTCTAGCATTGCCTCTCGCTACGGCATTACTCTCCAGGATTTCTACAACTGGAATAAGGGTGTGGGCAGTCAGTGTGAAAGTCTCTGGCTGGGCACATATTGCTGCGTCCATGTGCTCAGCTTTTTGCGGCATCTTTCAACCCTAACTGTTAAGACTGTAAGCACCAATTGTTGTTATATCTAAGATGAATAAGATAAGGCTAACAGGGCTGTTGTCAAGGTTCCGACGCCTACACCGACTCAACCAGGAATGGTCAGTGGCTGCACTAAATTCCACAAAGGCAAGCCATTCTGAATCACCTATCTCTCATATAGTAGCACCGCAAGTAGCTGACAAATCTATAGTTGTGACTGGAGACGTCTGCTCCTCTATTTGTGCTAAATATGGAATATCTTTGTCCGACTTTTACAGCTGGAATCCTGGTGTTGGCAGCAAGTGCCAGAGCCTTTGGCTCAACACGTACTGTTGTGTCGGGCGCATATGAACATTGATGGGAGAGGGAACTGGCAGATATTTTGCATCTCCTCTCTATCATCGTCATTCTGCTGGCCATACACTTGCTTTGCTCAGTTTTCGTTTCAATCATTCCTTGGCAGGGACTCGGAAGACTCCCTACCTTTGCTTGTTTGTTGGTCTTTTTGGCATCAGGGACGAATGTCTATGACTCTGGTAGCCATCTCCATGGCCTGAATTGAGGTCAGCAGCCATATCCGATGACACTTTTGCCTCGTGAAAGTTGTGCGCTTTTCATGACACGAAATCTGGCAAAACAGTAAACTTCGAAATAAACCCTAAACTTTCCGAGAATTAAGGCAACGAGGAGAAAGAAGGCAGTGCGGCTTGGTCCCAAGGTTGAGAGTGATATTGATCTTGAGGTAACAGAAGAAATGCTCTCGATTCTGACAGAATGGCATTTTTCGTTATCGACTGAATGCGAAAACTCTGTCCTACAAGATCATCCATGTTTGATGTGAGGCCGGTGTCGCAAGTGCCTTCAACCTTCAAGTGTCTTGTAAGCATTCAGTATTAGATCGCTTTTTCTCTTTTTGTGGCATGCGGAGTTAAATTTGCGGATTCCAGGATAAACTTAGTGGTTGTGAAGTTTCTTCCCGCAACCAAGTTTTCAAGAGTCATGACTTTCTTGCTCACTTCACAAAGTGCTCGAATGCACAACACTTACCCCGGCCTGAGATCGGCGCAGGAAAGGTCCATATCATTGCCTGCGACCAACCTATCGGTCAAGATAAATCGTTCCTTGGAGGTGGACTTGCATGTATGGCACTCACGGACAATATAGGTGCGCCCTGTGCACTTTCATGTGCTGCTCACCATTGGGCCATATTTGGTGGTTGTCTGTATCGGAACTGGTGTTAGAGTAGTGGATGAGGATTCTTTAGTCAGTATTTGACATTTTGAAAGGACTGAGACTTCTAGCTTTCTTCCAGACATTGTTGCCGTCGCATTTCCGATTCTTGAATTGCAGCACCATATTGCAGCCCACAGTTCGAACATCAATCTTGATCCTCAGTGATTGCAGGCGTGCAGAGTTCCCCGCTGTATCGGTCTTGGTCAGCTCCGAACTGTCGGGTATACCTCGAAGTTTATGAGATGAATCATACATCTTGAAGTCCTTCAGTCATGCTCTCTTCTATACTCATATATAATGTTAGCTGCAAGTGACCACAATGTGTTCACCGCTGACCTACCTTGGTTAGTCCTGGCTCCACTGAGGTCAGGTGCACACTTGACCTTATCATGCGTGTGTAGTTTAGAAGGTAGAGCGTTGTTATTTTGCGGCATTCATTGTGCTTGACAGATTCCCTCAGGGCCGCGTGTCCTGCAGGGAGACGCCCAAGTAAATACTCCTATCCACATTCACCATTGTCTCATACATCCAACACATAATCGTCAAAAAGTTCTAGCATTGAATATGGGACCTGCTGGCATTCAAAATATTTGTGTGGAATATCTCCTCATTCTATGGCCACACGGTCCCAAAACTGTTGTAAGACTGCTTGCACATTGGTGTGCAATATGCCTTAACATGAACGGGAGAGGAAACCTGACCAAGGAAGACTTTACATCCCCTGATCAGAGCATCAGTGTTGCAGGCGATGTCCTTCGTCAGCGCTATTTGACAACCCCAAGGTATGGAGCTTGTATGTTATCTGGAGAAATCCATAATTGAAGAGCTTAAACTGTCGTTGTTATAACGGCAAGGAGTTTATGAAGCTCCCAAACAGTGAAGGAGTCATGAAAGCCTGAACCAATACTGGTTTGAACAATATCGATGTATGGGTTGACAAAGCAAACGTACCAGCAATTGATCCGCAAACCTGATGAATAATATGAAGGCTGAAAGAGATCAAAAACGCGATAATTGCATAGATCAAGGGCCTTTGATCAAATACATAGCAGAATTGTCTGTTTGTACCTCCCCACCTGGTGAAAGCACGGGAGCTGTTCGCTCAGCGATTTTCATCCCTTGAGAGACGATTGTGAATGGTCACGCATGCTGGTCTGGCGAGGACTCATTGATAGGCAATATTCTAGTTTGTGTTCCGGCAATATGCGGCAAGTAAACTATGATACACCCATACATGCAGCACAGTGTTGGACATTATATAATTGAAGGAGATAGCGAGCTCTTTCTCGCAAACTCTTAACATCCACGTGACTGACGAGTGAATGCTGATATCAAAGCATCAACGATTTGCTGCCCTTATCGTCAGCATCCACAGGGATCAGGTCCTGGAAAACTGTTGCCTTGGGCTAACATCCAAAGGGAAAGGCTCAGATTTTGGTCCCATCTTGGCAGTTGATGCTTTCTCAATCCTGATTGGCTACCCTGCGCTAGCAGCCGGGGTGAAAGCCGGGGAAGCGAGGCGCTGCAGGAACATGAACGCTTGAACGCCACCAAACACACATGAAGGAGGCTAACTGGTCTCACGTTCCGTGTCATTCCGCTGGCGCTATCCAACCCTAAACCGAAGACGGTGCCAGCAAATCTCAGAGTTTGGACCTAGACCAGCGAAGGATCACGGCAAACAGCTAAGATGCAGTAAAAGATTACTGCGTTTGCGCGACACGCGTCACCCTCAAACTTTCAGCATTCCCCTCAAATTCTCACAGCACCCATCTCTAATTTCTCCTGTTGAGCCTGAGAATTTTTGGAATCATTCTACAGAGCAGTGTGGGCATCTCCCGTGGCTGCTCGTTCACATAAATTTTTTGTGAAATTCCTTACGCATCTTTGGGCTCTCATTTTGGACTCTAGAGTCTTGGAAACATCCTTATTTAGGGTCAAAATGGTGTTTAATCTCCAAATCATAACAGCAGCGCTACTTGCTTCCTATCCGTACCTTACTGGTGCTGTCAGTCTGGAAAGTGCGTTGTCAGGCCAACAAAATCTCACAACATTTACTGCCCTGTTCAAAGTGAGTATCTATCTATAGTGATGGGTTGCAGGCCAGGAGCTAATCCCAACCCCACAGAACCATTCAGACATCTTCAAGAAGCTTCCTGGGGGAATCACTGTAAGAAGCACCTTAATCACCTTGCATCTGATGTCACAGGATTACTGATTTTGCTCAGGTTGTTGCACCCAATGATTTTGCCTTCGAAAGACTTGGAGATGACTGGAAGAAGTACTCCCAAGATCTTGTCAAAGCCACCTTGAAATATCACATCTTGACAGAATCCATCTCTATGACTTCCATCGAGAGAGGCGACTCTATATGGGCCTCAACTTTGCTGGAGGATGCCGACTACTCCACAGTAATGGGCGGACAGCATCTTATCCTGACCAAGCAGCCAGGAGGAGAGGTCGTGTTCACTTCGGGTTTTGCTACTCGGGGTACTGTGGTGGTAGAAGACCTCGCATTTGATGGAGGGCTTGTTCAAGTCATTGACTCGGTAATGCGCGTGCCGCAAACGCTTGAAGAGACGGCTCGCAACGCTTACACGGACCTGACCTCGTTCCTTGGCGCTCTATACGCTGCCGACCTGATCGATGAGGTGAACAAGCTGACGGATGTCACCATCTTTGCCCCCCGCAACGCAGCATTTCAGCAGCTCGCGGGCGCCTTTGAGAAGATTGATAAGGAAACGCTTAGAAGCATTCTGCGGTATCACCTTGTGCCTGGCGGCGTCAGCCATATCTGGGAGCTAAAGAATGCCAGTTCTCTTACCACCGCCGAAAAGCAGAGTAAAATTCAGATCACTCGGCACGTCAACAACATCTACATCAATTCTGCCCAGATCATTCAGACAGACGTCCTTATTTCCAACGGTGTCGTCCACTTGATCGACAACGTGCTTAATCCGGATCGGGTTGATGCAAAACCCAATCTGAGCACTGTCAGCCAAACACCTGTCTACACTTTGATTGGCGCTACACAGACCGGTACATCGGTGCCAACCCCTTTCACATCTTACCTGCCATGCACGGATGAGTGTCCGGTCACGTCGTCTGGCGCAAGTGCGACTGCCGCACCCACTGTTGCTGGGTCTTCAGACAATGCTGCTGGTTATTTGCCAAGGCCTACTGGGTTAACTGGACTGGGGGTGGGGTTGCCCTTTGCCCTTGGGGCTGTCATCGTTGGACTGTAAGCTTGGGCAAGGACGAGATTTGCTAAGGAAACTTGCCGCTCTGTTCATATAACTTGGATAAGCCGGATTTTTGCCATTTATTACCTGTTGAGTTTACCAGAACTCTTAGCTCGTCTCTTGCTCCTTCCCATCTCTCTTTGGGGTTGAATGAAGTGAAACATCCATCTATTAAATGGAATATCAACAAGCACTCCAGAATCATAATGGGTTGCTTGCTAACACCGTTCAATTTAGAGATACTCTGATGTCCTTAATCTAATCTCATGATCGTATCCATTTTTGGGTCTAAAATGGCCAGTGATGGTCCTCATTACTCTCAATACCCACGAGTCAAGCTTTTAAAGACTCCCCCTTCTTTTAGCCTTCTCTTACTCTTTATCTTATCAACAGTTGTTTCATATACGAGATCGAGCCCTCCCCCCATTCCCCGGCCACACCTATACGAGTACCAACATCCTCATCTCGAGCCTGCTGCTGAAGATATCGGAGTTCCAGTTGATGAAAACCTCGAGCCAAACGGTCGCCTCCTCACTTACGTCCATCCTGACCATCCTGTTCCTAAGGTCACCAGCACACTGGCGACCTTCAAGCTTCCCGTTCCCAAGCATCCATCTCCAGCAAATGAACGGCCCAATCCCGCAGTTGCCGCAGTACTTGATCGGAAGTCCAGCACCAATCCTCAGCCCGCAACCACCGTAGTCCCCAACAGCCAGCAGCTCTTCACAGCAGATGAGATCCACCCACCAAAACCGCTCCCAATCCCCAAAAGAAACCACAATAATGAAAATGCCATTATCACCATCGCATACCCTACCCGAACATGCAAAATCTCCTTGCTACACACAGCAGCGGCACAGGACCAAGCCCTCCTTGCGGCTCGTGAGACAAAACCATGGCCTCCGTCTGCAACAGATTGGAATACAAGCCACTGGAAGAGCTACAAGCATAGCCCAATTTTCCCGGTGATTTCGGGGCTATCTCTGGGCGTGGCGGGGTCGATTATCGCGTGGATTGTGGGATATGTGTTGTTTAAAATAATCAAAGCGCTGAAGGAGAGGGTAGGTGAGGTATGGGAGGGGATGAGGAGTCGATTAAGACACAGTAACGGGAGTGATGGTCAAGAGAATGGGATTGAAGAAGAGGCCGTGGAGATGCAGGCGTGGAATGGGGAGGAGGGAGAGGATGGGGAAGTTTGGGAGGCTTCGGGCAGAGATGTCGAAGCTGGTAGGGGTGAGGTATGATGGATTTTAGGGCGTGGGTGTTTGGAAGAGTCTAGTGTCTGTGATGCAAATGATCCTATCAGTTGGATAGTACAAGTTATATCTCGAAGATCAGCGTTGGGGGCAAGCAATTTGAATTTCCTTACCAGCGTAAATGGGTAGCGTCTAAAACAGGACTATGAGAATCTCAAGAGTTGATTCGTATACTTTGACGAGCAACTATAGATCATTTTACCTATGCTGCCTGGAATTGACTCTTTGTTGACGGTACCAGCAACCCATTCTTAGAGTCGTATGCTGTGGTGATACTATGATAGACAGTAGAACGCAGTTGCCATTCTCTCCCAAAGAACCCGAGTTAATTGCTGGGGATCAACCTTGGGATATGATGATTGCCATTGAAAAGCGTTCATGTGAATGTCACAGCAACTGAGAATAAAGGAACAGGGTATCTACCCGTCTTGGCTGTGTTTTTTTTTTTTTTGATTCCTTCCTTCAAAACACCAGGTTAAACACCGGTAGCTTTTATGAAGCAGCGACATCCATAAGATGTTCAGTTTTGAGAGTTGGTTCCTCAGATAGCCTCTACCTTCGCAACATGAATAGCTGGGTCTTAGCATGTTTATATACCATCTAATTGCTGTGACACCAATGATACATCACAAGCAAAAATGCAATGTTTACACTGTTATTGCTTCCTACTTAAACCTCGCTATCGACATCCAACATCAGATAATGTTCTTATACTGAGCGCCACGATAATATCTCTCAGTAACATTTTCCACTTCATACTAATTTGGCGGTATTTTATGGCAATTCGCACTATCCCTGGGAAGTGACAGTTTCACTGTTGTTTCTACTCTTCGCGAAGGCCAGAATATCAGTGATGTTGGCTATTCATTTTCTTATAAATAATTATCCCACGATCTAGGGACATCCGGCCTTGGAAGACCTTCTTCAATATCAGCTCTCAATATTGTTCTGCAAAATTCAAGATGAGCGCGCAGTCATTTACATCTGCTTTATGGTTGCAAAAACCTTCCATAAACTTGGACACTGCCTGACCTGCTACGTCATAGGTGATGCAAATGTCAACACGCCCCGTTCTGTGCCACAGCATACTACCTATGCGGATGCGGGTCTAGCATTAGAGACGGAGCTTATGGAGGGTATAGTGGTTAGCCTGGTCAAAGGAGGACAATCCTGAGAAACCTGGGATGCCAATTCCTCTTTTCAAACCCTAACTGCGCTACGGAGCGTCATAAGATATTGGAGGAGTACTGGACTAAGTGCGTAGAGTTTATGTATGGAGCGTTAGGTAAGCACCAAGACATCTGTGCTGCAAGCAAGTTGGAGGGTGGATAAGGAAAGCTAGCACATACCACAGGTATCACGCTGCCGACCCTGCTAGACAAGACCAAAGAGCCCGTGGCTCCCATAGACCTGGAGGATTAATGATGGAGAAGGATGATTGATATCCGTAGAGACCACTACGGTCCTGGCGATGGCTGACAGTGCTTTCATTGTGCCCACTATTGAGCTCAACTACTCTGACTCTAGCGATGGCTCCACAACGCTAGTAGATGACGAAGAATAAAGTGAAGAAGCATCGTATCCGGATGAGGTGTAGTCGACAAGGCGGTATGGAGGGTTGTGTTATCCCTGCTGAAGCACTAACGACTCTCAGGGGACTATGGTTTTCTCGCATCGAAAGGGGAAAAGGCTATCTAAAAGAAATATAATATGGAAAGTAATTTAGTCAGCTTATTGATCATGTTAAAAAAAAAATCATCTTCGCTATTTTCGGGCTTTACGAGGTCGAGTGAATGTCTCTTGGCAGTGGGAAGCGTTCAAGGACGTAAGGATCCACTCAGGGGAAAGTAAACATCGAGTTAGCCGTTGCCAAGACAACCAAAACCCGGATTACCGCAGGCGTCCACGAAATGTGGCAGTGTCACCCATTCATATACAGCAGGCGGGAAAACATCGAGACACATAATTAAACAAATAAACCTGAGTTCATAGGAATCCACAGATGCGCTTCACCTCCTCTCTTTGTTGGGACCAACCGTATACCCCCTTGCAACACCGCTCCGTCCTTCCTCGACAACAGTGCTCTCCTCGTCAGGAGTAAAGTCACTGCCCAGACCCTGCCATGTGCGCTGCGAGCGCAGATACTCTGCACCTGGGCTAATGACACCATTGACTCTAGTCACATCACCCTTGGCCCGAAGAGTAAGCGCACTACTGCTTCCTCCTATCTGCGAACCCTCTTCTACCGATTGTTCTCTTATCCCCTTCGCACTCTTGACCGTCTTCTCCCGCATCGGCCGACTGGTAGTAATCAGCTTCCCGGTACGGAGATCAAACTCTGGCGGGACCGACTCGTCTTCATCCTCATCAACTTTATCTGCCTGCCCATCCTCTACACTGTCATTCTCGGACTCCGCCTTGCCTAGTTTCTCAATCCCTCCCCACCATTCGCCACCCCAAACCCGTTTATCATCCGGCGTTAGCGCCACCTCTAACTCAAACGGTGTCACAACCGGCGTGAATAACCCTCCGCTTGCACCCATCGGTCCATCTTCCTCAACCAGCGCACTCTCCCAGCACCCGATGACAACCCAACCCTCAATCTCAGCAAAGTTTGCCAGCTTCGCGGCATTCAACTTGCCCACCACAACGGTATAGCTCTTCTTGCCTGCCGCAGCGATCTGTTTCCTGATCTTGTCCACAGAGGTTAGGTAGTTCGCAACGGATAGAGTATTGACCAGAATTCCGATGACGCCGGCGCTGGCAAGGGTCAGAACACGGGCGTAGCGGCGGCCGAGGAGCCGGGGTGCGGCATCGGGAGAAATTGTTGAGGTCGAAGTGGAGGTCGGGTAGATGTGGAGGGATTGAACGCGGGATGAAAGCGCGAGGAGGAGAGCCGTTGGCGGCGATGAGATGTGGAAGACGGAGTAGGACTGAAGGTTGACGGTTGGTTGCGCTAGTGTACTCGAATCGCCACTAGGGTCTGGGGAGACCAGTTTGCGGTTCGGGATGGTGCCAGTTGGGTCATGGATGATGGCTGTGGATAGGAGGTTGATATAGCCGCGGGCATGGAGAGCGGCTGCGAGAGAAGGGACATGATCTTGGTAGGTGACATCCGCCATCAAGACAACACAAGCTTCTTTGTCGGGGTATTGTAACTCGAAAGCAGACAGGACCTGGTCGTGGTCGAGCTGATGGTGTGTAAAAACGTAGATGACAGGCAGTCGGCAGGTCGGCGACAAACATGACCGTCCGTAATGAACTACCACATCTGCATGGACGTGTTCAGCAGCGATCTCGTCGACACAACACGAACTGTAGGAGGTGTCGGCAAGGATATGTATCCTTTCTGGCGGAATTGACTGGTCGTGGTCTGCTGGCTTAGGAAGCGAGGCAAGCTCCTGGCCGAGTAATTGGGCAACCCGCGGTGCATCTTTCAACATAGAGTCTGGAAATTGGAGAGCTATCCTTCTCCACTTGCCCTCACGGATCTCTTTCGCCGTTCTGGCGATCTCGTAGATGTCGCAAAGTTCATCGTCGGAGCGTGGTGGTATTTGCGGGTCGTTCTCGGCTGTCGCGACGGAATATTCGAAAAGGTTTTCGGCCGGCGTCGAAAGAATGGGCGCAACGGATAGCTCGCCTGCCGTCATGATTGGGGATGATAGGTCTTTGGTGATCTCAGGTACCTCGTGATGTCTAGTCTGAAATTTCTTGATTGATGGCGGGGTCATTCCCAAGATGCAACCGCCCGCGGTGGGGCACCGTTCAGCCGACAGGGGTTCGACAAGGGTCCGTGCAGGCGTGGGGTAGGTGGGATGCTTAAATCTTTAGTTTCAACTTCGGCGATCGAGCTTGGTGGTTTTATCCAGGTCTAACCTCCTCTCTTGATCAATTTTGAGACAGTAGCAACTATTTCAGGAGCATAATGTCTATTTATCACCATTACAACGTCCAAATATCAGGTTATGTCGTTCATTCTCGGTAGAAAACTAGGACCCGGAGCAATATCAAGGTTGCAGCTGAGTTCTGTTGTAACCTCTGATATACCTGTTCTGCCGGATATAGGCAGTTTGTCATCCTCTTTGAATGGTATTTAGTCCTACGTTTTTCCTATAAGAATAGCACAACACAGCATGCACAGCAATCCAAACCCCGCACGCTTTCAATATCGCTTGGTGGCCCTACGCTCCCTCAGTCTGTTGTTTCTCCACGATAGGTACTAGTGTAACAAACATTCCTAGCAATGCATAATGGTAGATTTGAAGTATGAACAAGAGAAAGTCGGTAAAGTGCTCAGTCAAAATTACTAACTTTACGAAGGAGGTACAAGCATGTCCTCGTCACAGGAGCGACAGGCTTCATCGGCGCTCATATCGTCGATGAACTGCTTCGCCGAGGAATACGAGTTCGCGGCGCTGTTCGTTCCTTAGCCAAGGGGGAAGCAATGCTCAAAGCTAGGTCACAGTTTTCCGAGATGCTTGACTTCGTAATAGTCAGAGACTTCGAACAACTGAACGATACCCCTGATTTAGGCATATTTGACGAGGCAGTCAAAGGGGTTGATGGGATCATCCACACCGCAAGCGTACTGCTGCCTACCTTCTACCCCTGGATGTCACTTGCCCCTTCCAAGTGCTGACCCCATTCCAGCCCCTCAACTACGCCGCAACAAACAACGAACGTGAACTCATCCTCCCCGCTATAAACGGCGTCCGCGCCTTGCTCTCAGCCGCAGCCGAAGCCTCTCCACGCATTCGGCGTATCGTCATCACTTCTTCCTTCGCTTCCATCCTCGACGCCAACCGCCACGCCCCCAGCACACCATACTTCACCTACACTGCAGCGGACTGGAATCCCTTAACCTACGAAGAAGCTGCAGACCCCTCAACTAGTCCCGTCATCGCCTATCGAGGGAGCAAGAAGTTTGCCGAACTCGCAGCATGGGACGTTGTCCGTGAGCGGAAGCCTGCGTTTGATGTTGTGACTATCTGTCCGCCCATGACGTTTGGACCAGTCGTAAACCCGGTGTCAAAGGCTGTAGAGCTGAATGAGACGAACGCGACGCTCTGGAAGGCTGTTGAGAGTGCTCTTGAGGGGAAGCCGCTGCCAGTTGCGAGGGTGCCCTTCTGGGTGGATGTCAGGGATGTGGCCAAGGCGCATATTGAGGCGTTGTTGAGACCGGAGGCTGGGGGGAAGAGGTTCCTTGTTGCTGCGCCGGAGAGGTTCTCGTATGGGTTGGCGGTTAAGATCGTGAAAGGGGAGTTTGAATGGGCCGAAGGGGCTCAAGAGGGAGACCAGGAGATTGATGAGTCTTACGGGCTGGATGGGGAGACAGCGGCTAAAGAGCTTGGGTTGACGTACAGAAGCCTCAAGGAGACGGTAACGGAGCTTGTTGGACAGGTTGCCCGAATGGAGGGTAGAGCCTGAGCCCTGATAGTCGTCTACAATTTATGAGAACGTTTTTTGGAGATCCACTAACTCAAATCTTTTATCATTATAGGTTACATGCACTCATCTAGTCATTAGTACGTACGGTCGTTTTGATCTTATTATACCCATACACAAGCACTACACAAATTCCTCTATGGTGCCTCTATCCGATTTTTCTGTGCTGCGTTGAGACCCCAGGCTACTGTCACACCTTTTAAAAGATTGTTCGTGGACTCCATCCAACTGCAAGAACGCGGGCTGCCACGTAGCAAATCAGCGCGACGACATACGAAATGCCTGCAAAAATGATCAAATAGTCCCATCCATCTTTGGTGTCTACAATCGCACCAGCAATGGGTAGACTTGTGAGAGTGCCGAAGCTGGCCACCATCATGGCAGTGGTGTACATCCGGCCAAACTTGCGATGATCGCAGAGCTGTCCAAGACACACGGGCACCAGACCCAGATTGCTACCACTGGCGAACCCAAACAGAACGGAATAGGCAATGAGCATGGGCTGGGAACCATGCGCAGGCAACCAGAGAGCGAGGACTGTGATAACGCACAACGCGATCGTCAAGATAATGATATTGAACCGGCCAAAGTGGTCCGAAACAAATCCGGGAAGCACCCGACCCAGAACAGAGCCGGCGTTCAGGTACGAGAGGAGCAGGTAACTCTCGGTCTCGTCCCGGCCATGGGCGGCAGCATAGGACACGATGAACGTAAGCGGGACGAATAATCCCCACTCCATGAAGAAGATACCCAGCGAAGCAAAGGCAAAGCGGGCGTCTTTAAAAACGGTAAGGTCGGGCCAGACGGACTGGACATGGCCCTTGGAAGGTGTCAGTCGCGTTTTGATGAAGAGATTGCAAGGGACGGCAAGCCCAAGCATGATGAAGGCGAGGATGCGGCAGCTCCAGGCGAAGCCAACACTAGGGAGCAGCTCGCGCAGGAGGATCGGGAAGATGACACCACCGACACCGCCGGCTGTGGTGGCAATACCGGTGGCAAGACCTCGACGGCGGTTGAAGAAATGCGCGATGGAACCATAGGCGGGTGAGTTGAGAAGTGCGCCGCCTAGGCCTCCCATGACAGCGTAGGTGAGGATGATTTGATAGTATTCTAAACGCTGAAGTTAGCCATGGTCGCAAGCCAGGCACTACCAGGGGCAAGAATGACGTACCTTCACACCAGCTTAACAGCAACAGACTCCCAAAAATCATCAAACACCCTCCCGCCACCAACACCCTAGCCCCAAACCGATCAAATATTGGCCCGATCTGGATACCTACAAAGAACACAATGAACAAATAAAGACTAAACACCCAGCCAATTTCGCTCGGCGTGTGCTCCTTCAGCTGATGCGTCTCGAACCACGACTCAAACACCGCAGCGGAATTGATCAACCCGTACAGCGACAACATAGCACAAAACGACCCAAATACCACCAGCCATCCTGTCACGCCGCCCTCGGGAAAGTCAATCGTGCTGGCAGTGGTTGGCGCAGTGGAGGGGTGAAGGGTCAGGGGGTTAGACCCAAGACCGGGGGGATCTCCGGGGTCTCCTTCCCTTTTTTCATTGGAAAGAGGGACATTGCCATCGTGGTTGCGGTGAAAGGATGTTGTCTCGAAGTCACGATCCGTGTCTAGTTGGCTGTGCGGGGTAGAAATGGTGTCGCTGGAGGAGTTGGGGTTGTGGGTATCGGGCGCGCCACTTTTTGACCTGGGTTTTTCGTAGTCCAGTTCAAGTTGCTTTTCGGGGTCTGTATTATAAACTGGGAGTGAGAGTTTGGAGGCTGCCGTGGCAGTGTAGCTGCTGTCGCTGTCTCTAGGTGTCATCATGACACTGAGCTGGGATCGTGTCTGGACGGGATTAGATGATCCACGCTCCCGAGTGGGCTCGGCAGACGCTCGGCCCGGGTCCTGTTTTGTCACTTTTCGGTCCGGCGTCACCAAGATCAGGTGAGTCCGCGAAGTGGAATGAAGAAAATAGATGGGCTTTTTTGGGTCCTTTAATGTCTGTCTGAACTTAGAAAGACAACAATTTGACCGGCATCTCTCCTCTTGGAGTGCCCGACGAGATGGGAAGACAAGAGTTTAAGAAACAGGGACGGTCAGTTGGTCGAAAAAAAATCTTCGAAGAGCTTCTCCACTTGTTACTGCTGGACAAGGCCCGAACCGGTGGGCAAACTAGCGCCGTTCTAACGTCTTCTAGTCCCTCCGGGTTCTTCAGCAAGCCTGGGACTTCCGTCTTGGCACGGTTCCGCTGCCGACGGCAACCGGTCGATCGCGTTGTCTCCATCGCCATGCCGTCAGGGGTCAACGGCGGTGATATTAAGATGCCAGCAACTGAGAAACTTGACAGTTTACTTTATACTCTGATATCTATCGATACGCATCACCAACGGTAGCCTCCATTGTTGCATCCGTCGGCTGGCACCATGGATTCTGCTGCACTCTTGGCATCGTGCTACCCATTTTATATTCCACAAGATAACGCAAGTAGTAGTTCAGTGTTGACGTTGCCGTCCAACTTACACAATCTTCTTCTGGTGAGCCTGCTTCATATCTAACATTGCATGCATCTTGACTCGATGGAACCACGGCGAGTTGCTCGGGCAATCCCGTCCTTGCATTCCAAAGCTTGTCATCACCGCTAGTTCTGCCAAGACATCCAATACCATGCCATAGAGTCACGAGGATTGGAGGAAGAGCCGGAATCCAATATATATTACATAAGAAGTTATCGCTTTTGGGATTTGCCGCCTTACTCATGGTGGTTGGGTCTTTCAATCCTCACCAACATGCCCAAGATAAGTACATTTCACAACTGCGCTCAATCTTGTGCTACCATGTGCAGTGCCAAAGACCGATCAGATCCGATCAGATTGTTACACTCAACTGTGTTGTGCTTGCACGCTGGGAACTTCATAAATCTGTGTGTTACCTAAAACTTTAATGTTCACACTGACCGTCGCACATCATGGACTCGACACTTTGTAACATCAATATGCTCAATCACCCTTTATCATCAATTTCCAAGCCTACTGTGCAACAAACCAAAGAATACTAAACTCTAAAGCTCAATTTCTCGCTATGCATGATTGAGACGGAGTTTGGTTTTTAGTGTTTGGAGATAGCACTAGTACGTTTTGCTGTATTACATGAGATATCATGAACTTGGATACGAAGAGACTTATGGGTTACACGAGGCTCCCAACGGGAGTTAAAGATTCTAAAAAAGCGGAGAGTTATAGAACATCAAGTGCGTGGGGTTGAGTTATGCAGCAAAGCGCAAAGGCTCCTAGGACTTGCCAGCTCATGCGCACCTGTTTGGTGCGTCTATTGGTGAGGAGCACAATACCATTGTTTCAGCTCTTCAGGTACCTTGAACTTCAAAAGCAACAAGAAAACTGTTCTGGAATCATGAATAATGAATGTTAAATTGCAATGCTTCGGTCTATATGTTGGGTACTACTGGATTTGGATAAATTAAAATCTACCTTTCCAGTACATCGGTAACAGTTTAATTGTACTATCTCTCTAAACTTGTCGCACAGGATCTTCAAATCAACTGAATGACAAACTGTATGGTTTTTTTAAATATGACAGTTGTAATGAAAGCACATGGAGTTGACGATGAATATGACAACTGGAAGGCACCTAATAAATCATGATCTTCCCAAATGCATGTTTGACATCTTCTACCAGGGCAGCACAATATGCCAACAATAACTGATCGGACTCCAGTTAACGAACACCAATTACACCGCCAATTACATCATAAACTTAGCGCCAAGATGTCGCCTTCCGTCAGCCAAGACAAGAGCACTTCCTCATTTCTGTCATCGATACACCCACATTCAACTTCAGCAAGTCCTCAAACCCAAGCCCAAGAAGCTCTCTCCATACCGGTAACGGTGGCTCAAACAGTATGGATCTTCTAGATCCTTATAGTATCAATAGCCGCGGTGGAGAGGGCGGTTGTGCTACGCAGTCTCTGGAAGGCAAGCAATTCTTATGTGTTGGGGTCAGTTTACTAGCGATGGCAGAGTGTTTATAGGAGGTTGACTGTCACCGATGTTTCCAAGGGTAAAAAAGCGACGAGAGGTAAAGAGAGATAAATAGAGTACATTAAATGAACATCGATTGTTAGATATGCTCTTGTGATCATGGGGAATCTATACTACAAGTGCGATAGTCCTTTGTAAAAGTCTTGTTTGTTACTACTTTTGGCTCGTTGCGATCACTATCCGAATTGGCATGGGAATTCTGGTAGAGTTCATGTGTTTTGAAAAGTACTCTAGTGCTTAATTCACTCCTCATCATAGTTGCCTTTATGCTTTCTATATGTTGCATGATAAGCCTTGCTAATACTTCTGCAAAGTGTCATAGCAAAAGCGGGGAGGGTGTTTTGGTTGAGCTCAAGGGTGTGACTCAGCAGTTCATATCTTGGCCCGCTTCATGTTTCCTGCTTTCTTGTGCTGGACCAATGCACGCAATAAGGAAGACTAAACAGTTCCAACAATGGCCAAATACTCTGCATGATGAATTAAGACACACCATCATATTAGACCATCTGGCAATTAATACATCCCAGCTAGGTATGTGCGCGGCAATAGTCATTGTGAGCCCTAAACAGAGCCATACACACTCTTCCCAACTCTAAATCCCACCAACCACCTTTATCAGCAAATCAAGGGAAGCAAACATGCTATCAGTGGTGAAGTCCCTAAGTGATCAGCAAAATAACCCACGCCCACATCTTCAAAGAGCCTCAATAGCCCGCAATAACACATCCATTGCCCTCTCGGGAACCTCCTGCTCCCCACCATCCCTCAACAAGCAAGCCACATCGCTCAAGATGCCAAGTGGGATATAGCACCCAGTCTTGGCCTTCTCCAAGCTCTCTTTCAACCGACTAGTATGCTCCCACTCCTTAGCTGCCACCTCGGCACGGTCCACAACCTTCTTCGGGATCCCGCACATACTGGCACAATGCATGCCAAACGAGCCCTCCGCAACACCGTCCTCGAGCTTGTACAGAAAAGTAACGCGGCGTTCCTTCTCATCAACAGCGATCTGCATACGGCGGGCGCGCACCTCCGGGTGGTGGGCAAACTCGGCTGCCAAGCTGTGGTAGTGGGTAGCGAAGAAGCCGACACAGCCGATATGCGAGGCCACGTGGTGCAGGACGGCTTGGGCTACGGCAACGCCGTCGTAGGATGATGTGCCGCGGCCAAGCTCGTCGAGGATGACGAGAGAGCGGGGTGTTGCTTCGGAAAGGATCTTCTTTGTCTCGGAGAGCTCGACGAAGAAGGTGGATTGGGCGGCGAAGATGTTGTCATTGGCGCCCAGGCGCGACATGATGCGGTCTACAGGGGTCAGGCGGGCTGACTCTGCTGGGACAAAGCAGCCGATTTGGGCCATGATGACAGCAATGCAGGTCTTACAACGGGAAGCATAATTAGTGAACCCCGCCACGTACAGTTGAGAAGGAGTCAAACTTACCATACGGAGAATTGTAGATTTGCCGGCCGCGTTCGCGCCTGTGAGAAGGTTGATCTTGGCCTCATCGCCTCCCAGCTTGATGTCATTGGGGATGAAGTCGGCAACAGTGTTGATCATGCAAGGATGCCGCAACTCTTTGAACTCGATAACACTGCGCTCGTCATCGACAAATACTGGACGACAGCTGGGAACGCCCAGGGCAGAAGATGACTTGGCCAAGCTGATTAGGCAATCAAGCTGGGCAATAATCCGAATGGCCTGCAGCCAAATGTCGTAGTTGGCGTCAAACTTTTTGAAGAAATTAGAGGCGACGTCCTTGGTAACCTGAGAATGAATCTCTTCGGCTTCCTGGAGCTCCCGGATGAGATTTTCCAATTCGCGGAAGTAGTAGCGCTTGACGGACGAGGTTGCAGACATCTGCCGCCAGCTTGAAGGGACCTTCACAGACTTGGGTACCTCAATCTGGTAGATTTCCTTGCCGACATCAGTGAACTTGAGTGTCTTGCACTTCAGGGCGGCCTTCTGCTTCTCCAGAAGAGAGTGAAGTTCATCTTTGATGCGCTCGATCTCGTCTGCAGTACGGTCGAAGTCCTCGTCGACACCACGCTCAGGGATGAACACCTTCTCCTCCTTCGCCTTCTTCTTGTCAAATGCGTTCTCCCAGTACGCCAAAGGTTCCTTGAGGTTGGGCATGGCGGCAATGAGCCGGTCAACCAGGCCGTTGCCACCGGCGAATGCACCCAGAAGCGACATCGTGTAGTCAATCTGTTCGAAACCCTCAAGGACACGAACAAAGTCATCGGGCCTGCAGGCGCCGGCATGAATACGAGAGATAAGTCGCTCGAGGTCCGGCATCTTAGCCATCTGCGAGGTGAACTGCCGAAGGATGCTCTGATCCGCATTGAGCATCTCAACGGCATCCAACCTTTCGTTGATCTTTTGAATGTTGCAAAGGGGATGGCAGACCCATTGGCGGAAAAGACGCTTGCCAAACGGCGTGATACACCTGTTGAGCAAGTTATGCAGTGTGCCCTCGGGGCCACCGTTGGCAGTGTTGGCGAAGATTTCGAGGTTGATGAGGGTCTGCCCATCCAGGATCAGCGTACCGTTGCGATGGATAGGATTGTACCATTCGAAGTTGCCCTGAGAGAGTAGGCTGCTGTCCAACTTGAGGAAACGTAGATAATGTGTGAGGCCACCAAGAGCGGACATAGCCAGATCTTTGTCCTTCATCTCACAGAGTTTATCTGGCCATTTGTCCTTGCCATCCTCAGCCTTGAAATAATCGCTGCATTCGAGCTCTCGCCTGGTCATATCAGCATCCCAGAATTCAGTTCCAGGCTTGAGGTAGTTCCAAATTGTCGTCGGGCTGGTATTGCCTTTAAGAATGCGCAATGCCTTAGTAGACAAGCGCGACTTCTCTAGGAGCAGCTCACGAGGCGAAATCTGAGCAACAAATGTCTCGAACCGGGTGAGCTCGACATCGTCCTCGAACTCTGACAGCCAGAACTGGCCAGTGGCAGCGTCGACAAACGCAATACCAAAGGACGGCTTGTCGTCTATCATCACCTCCTTGATGGCGGCACAATATGTGGCCATGTCGTCCTGGAGCATGCTACCCTCGACCAGAGTGCCAGCGGTGAGAATGCATGTGAGCTCACGACGAATGACCTTATCGACCTTCTTGACATTCGAGTCACGCTCACGCATCTCCTTGCCAAGCAACGACTCCATCTGGTCGACACGAGCGACCTTGTACCCCTTGGCCACGAACTGATTGATCCACATGTCGAGTGAACCCTCGGGAACACCAACCATGCGCATGTTGACACGATCAGTGAGCTTCAGGTCGAACAGCTGATGACCAATGGTGGCATCATTCTCATAAAGTTCGTAGAATTTGCCTTTCTTGAAGAAGACGACGGTATCCCAGAGGTTCTTCTTGATCTCCCAATACTGCTTTTCGAAGGGAGAAAAGTTTCTCTCCGCTGAAGGAGGGATATACAGCGTACTTGGGTCATAGTCCGGATGCCCAGGCGGGTTCTTGTTAGCATCAAGAATGTTGGCTAGCCATGGGTACCTTTCCTCAGGCTCCTTCATGTGCGGCTTCGGTTTTGGCTTGGGGCCGGATGACTTCGAAGTGGGCAACGGGGGCCGAGAGTCTGGGTCTCTTGGCTGAATGTTATCCGGGTCATACTTCCACTGCTGGGCAGTAGAAGTCGATGACGGGATGTCCAACATCTCTTCGTCATCTTCATCCTCTGGAGGAGGGAAGCTTGGGCCTGGAGAGGAAGAGAGATTCGCCTTTTTGCGTGGGGCCGTTGCCTTGGAAGCAGGGCGCTTTCTCTTTTTAGATTTTGAAGGGGCATCTGAGTCGTCCGAGACGACGAAATCAGAAAGGTTATCTGCAACAAATAGTTAGCCTTCGTTTGTGCGGTCAAGGAGATATGAAGGGGGGCTACCATCTTCGTCCTCTTCATCATTTTCCTCTGTCACATAGGCATCGTCTTCATCGTCGTCAGGGACGGCAGTGCGCGAGCGGCGGCCTCTAGATTTCCTGGCCTTCATAGCGGCGAACAGCTCGTCGACGTCGTCGTCAGAGGACTCGGCATAGTTAACAACTTTTTTGACCTGCTCAAAATCAGCAAACGAGAAAAATTGTGCGCAAGAACAAGCAACAAACCTTGCGGGATGGACTGCTTTGTGGTACCGCTGCCGAAGAGGCAGGCTGCATCTGTAGGATCTCAGCAGGTGTGATGGCAGGAGGAAACTCGGAAGTAATATCCACCTTTGCAGTGCTAGTTTCACGATTCTCTTGGGAGCTGGTGGGCTCAACAACATCGCTGCAAGGCACGGACGTGTTGTTGGTGGGACGCGATGAGAGCAGGTTGCCTTTGGTACTTTCTTTGAGGGTTTGGCGAGCGGTTGGGGTTGAGGAGGACTCGTCCCGCTTGGCCGAGGAAGACTGCTGTGTGGAAGGCGACGAATTGACACCCTTACTGCTTCCAGGAGCAGGAGTCCTCGTGAAGAAGCCGAGGATGCTCTGCTGCTTGCCTTTACCTGTCGACGGCGCTGTTCCCGTTTTCTTTGCCGCAGACGTTGGTTTCGCCGGCGTACGGGCCGCGGCAGCCGTTTTTTCTCCCATGGTCGAGTCCTGCCAAAAAAAAATCAATGAACTTTTTTTGGGATTAACAAAAACCACAAAGAAATGCTAGTTGAGAACGGTGGTTGATGCTAAAGCAGCTCACTTGGAGCTGATGCTGATGATAGGCGGTGGGCCAGTTCACTTTTAATTGGAACGCGAAGAAACGCGAGAGCTTCAGCAACCGCGTCTGCGTGTCCGCCCAACCACAGGGCTGGAACCGCGTCCAGGCTGCCCGCCCCACCTCCCCCACAATCACAACATGGTTGTCCCACAAAAAAACAAAGGGCTGAGGCATGAGACCCACAATCATATCTCGGCCTTCCAGCGAATAAAGGGTCGAAAACTCAAAATGCGATGAGACAACAAATTTCCAGTCACATGCTTCACTCAGGTTTTCCATCCTCGACTGCTTTCAGGTTTCTGTCTCGCAAACGTTGCATGCGTTACTTGACACCACATTTCAAGGGATTACAGACGACTTACAACATGACCCCAAGAACCTAAAGCGGCTCAGTAAGCACCAGAACAAAGACACCAATGCGACCTCCCCTCGGAGAGAGCACCTTCCGACGACGTGAAGTGAGCGGCAATATGTATCGAGGCAAAGACAACTGACATCTACAATCCTTGGCAATCAAATTAGCTCAACGCTCTGCGGATTCTTGTCACTCGTCGGGTATGTTGCAAGTGCCTGGCTGATGAGGTCGTCTAGAGCAAGAAACCTCATGTCTCTCTAAACTCCTCGATGCAGGAGTTAGAGAAGCCATCGTTGTCTCCTGGATGTTTTCTTCACTTACGGCGACGTGGAGTGACCGATCACGGCTCAAATGATGGATCTACTCAATACCACACTCTGCACGATACGGAGCTATCTGGAGTACAACGATTTGACGGCCGTAGCTTGTGGCTGAACGTGATCGAACTGAATCTTGGATAGGCAAAATTCCCCGAGCGACACATTTCCGCTAAATATCCAAAAATGTGGTGTAGCCAAGTCGGGATAAACCGAATGGATATCCTCGTGGACGACAGCGCCGCGGGTAAAATCCGAAGTCGTCACTGCAGGAATTTAAACAGCGTACGATGCATCCTAGAAGCTGCGTATGTACGACGGGTCATTTGCACGACGGAGGGTAGGATGCCGGGGCTGATGTGGATGGTGCAGTAAACGAACTCGATGGCAGAGAAAGATATCAGGGGCAGCCATCCGCCTGCATCTAATGTCGTTGTTCTAGAAAAAGAGCAACAATCCCGACCGATGCATCTGTCGTTCAATTACAGACGCGGGCAGGCCGGTACGATATGAATTGAATGAATTGTATTTCCCGACCACGTCCTGCTTACACGGGCACAATATATGCCGTTGTCGAGAGAAGCCCGCTTAGAACCGACGGCCCCATCACTGTCAAAGTCCCGTTGCGCGAAGCCAGGAACATCAACAGCTGCCGATTGGATTTCCGGCAACTGAGAACCATCCCTGCTAGTGACAAGCACACGCTCCACAGCAGCAACCAGGAGCTAAGGTAGCAAGCAGTGGCCAGCATCCTGTGTGCCGACCACCAGCAACACAGAGCGTCAGCAGCCGGCGGTGCCAGCCCACCTATCCCGTACCCCACCAAACTTCCCCCAAGTCCGTCCCCGCAGCACCACCACACGGCTTACAGCAGTCACGGGCTTGATCCATCCACTGACCCCGTCCTTACAAAAGGTGTACATTACGCCGACGGCAGCCACCACACCGTGGTGTGTCCGGCTGCTTAGGTGTGTAATCGCCGAAGCGATGGACCGGCCAGACAGCACCGTTCCCTCCGCCCCGACGACTGCGCCGCCGCCGCAGCCGGCTCAGCAGCCGGTACAGCCGGACGGCAGGGCTGCCCAGATTGCCGACACCGTAGTGGTTCGTGCCCCTGGTGATCCGCCCCGCGATCAGAACAGCCGCCGAGCTGCTGCCTGTCTCGTCTGCCGCCGATCCAAGATCAAATGCGAAAAGGGCCGCGGCGGTAGTGATGATCGTTGTCACCGTTGCCTGCAACTGGGTGTTCAATGCATCCGTCCAGATTTCCATGTTGGTCGTCGCAAGGGAGTGAAAAAGTCAGGCTTTTTAGGTATCTTCGGATCATCACGAAATGGGAACTAACTTATCCATTCAACCCACAGCAAGCGTACCGGTCTCGAAAAGGCACTGCACCAGGTAGAGCAGGCCCTACGCCGATGCGGTCCCGGCGTGGAAGCGACAAAGATTGTGTCGGATTTGAAAGCTATCATCGCCTCTGGCCAGGGCAATCAAGGGGGTTCACTGCCATCCCTGAATGGTCCTCTAGGAAACGGTGTGCATGTTTCTACACGCCTTAAGGCGAGTGAAAACCATCATGGGCCGATTTCCTCTGACCACACTCGAGGAGCATCTCGACAGAGTGATCACGACATCCTGCTCCCCGATGTCTCGTCGGATACCGGCGACAGCTCTTCGTCGGAGCAGGATGTCATCAGCTTACCTCAGGAGTCTACTCCCTCCCAGGGTCATGTTCCCGAAGAGAGCTTGGCCGTTGACGATGCCGAGAACCCTCTCCAGTTGCTTGCTCGTGCTTCGGACCTCCATGTATCGCCAAAACCTGGAATGGATCTCACAATGCGGGAGTCAATGTCCCGTCAGCGATCGCGCCAGAGCAAACAAGAGGAGAAAATCTCGGAGGTAGCGAAGTTCTTCAAATTGACTCAATTCAGCCTTGATATCGGGCCAGACCTTGATCCCGTGAATCTCGGCCTGATCACGATGGAAGAAGCGGAAACGCTGTTCAACTTGTAAGTCGCCACACACTCTCCTAGATCGTCCCGTTAAGGGACCGATGTATTAACGTCCCAGCTTCCACACCAACCTTGCACACACACGCTGGGGTCTCGACCCAGTCCTCTACACGGCCGCTTGGACACGATCCCGTTCGGCCTTTCTCTTTACCTCCATAGCTGCTGCTGCATCTCTCTTCCTACCCCACGCCAGAGCCCTCTCCCGCCGCCTGTCTAACCACTGCAAGACCCTCGTCAACCGCATCATGGTAGACCGCTATCGCTCTGTCGAGATTGTCCTGGCTTTCATGGTCAACGTGCCTTGGATGTTTCCCGGAAAGCACAGTACTGATGATGAAACGTGTTGGTATGTGTCTATGGCGACGACCATGGCTCTGGATCTGTCGCTACATAAGATCCTGGTGCCAGTATCATCCTTAAGGGACGGTGCTGCTGGGAGAGGTGGGGTAGGCGCTATTGCTCGGGCGGACTGCATTGATCCAAAGGTCGCTCTGGCGATGGACGGGTTTGCGGATGTCGAGCCAGGCTCGGAGTATGGGTTACGGTTGTTAAGGAGGAGAGAGCGGTGCTGGATTGCCCTGTTCGTACTGGAAAGGGGGTAAGTTGAATTGTTACGCGACAAACATGAAAAGCTGTGATCGAGCAAGGCTGAGTGTTCATAGGATGTGCTTGGCTAGGGGCCGATGCTATACCGTGCCAATTACCCCTATCCTCAAGGGATGTGATCAATGGCATCTGTCGAACATTGCCGACACTATGGATGGCCATTTGGTGTCTATGGCTGTTCTTCGTAGGGATCTGGTGTGTGTTGACACCTAGCAGAGATGCTTCTAGCCACTGACCGTAACAGGATGATCTCTTTGCGTCCATCAGGTCTCTTTGCGATGAATCTAGGGACGGACGAACTGATGGTGCAGTGGTTGCAAGGCAGTACGTTCCTTTCCCTAACCCCTGATTTTCGGTCATGCTGTCTAACCTTATGTCAGGATCCAGATGATGGTAGAAAAGTTCTTTGACGAATGGCATGCTAAATGGGGCGTCTCAATTGGCACTGGTCCACGTGAGTCCAGCGATCGTGACTCCCTTACCTCGGAAGGATCTAAACTGACGGCACGTAGAACATCGTCTGCCGCCCTATGTCCAGATCCTCGTTACTCACACACGCCTATCCATCTACAGCAGCGTAATCAACCATCCAACCGCTCCTACAGAGGTCCGTCACTTCTTCCATGCAGCAGGCCTTTCCTCTGCACTCAACGTGATGCGCGCTGCCATCCAAGGCGAAGGACAGCTCTCCAGTATGCCCAACAACACGGCCATCATGATCTCCTTCGCCGCCTGCTTTGCACTTCGCCTGAGCGGTCAATTCACGGGTAACTCCAACCTCGCCCCAAGCGTACGGACCCTCATCGAAGAGACTGCAGAGGTCCTGGAGCGCATCGGCTCCTTCACCGAACACCGCAACGGCATGTCAACCCTGTACGGCAAGTACCTCAAGTACATCGTCAAGAAGGTGGCCGCAGCAACGTCTTCGTCCGCTGAGCCCCCAGTCCGGCCCAGTGCAGGGCCAAATCCGGAACCTCTCTCGCACCATCATACCCCTACAACGCCTTACTCGCGGCACAGTCATGCACGGCCACCGTTCGGCATGACCGATCCGCTTCCCCCCAACCCTCCTGTCTCAGGATTCTTGGAGCCGCCGTTGTGGACAGAACCGGTCCAGTTCTCGTCTATGTCGGATGACCAGATTGTTGAGGCGCTGAGCAGGGTGAACACTGAGTTTGACCCGGCGCTGAGCATGTATCCCTGGGATGATGCGGCTGCGTTGGATTGGTTGAATTGGTCAAATTTGCCAAATTTTGGGACTTGAGCTTCTTTTGCTGCAATGGTGATGATGAATCAACCGATCCACACGCTGGGATGGGCACGGAACGGGCACATAAGCCAGGTTGTGTCCTCCAGCTGGGGAACCCGCTTCCAGTCCGGATGAGAGCTCAGCTCCTAACGTCAACCTAACTAAGGCTCGTCATCTTGCTAAGTTAAGAGGATCCTCATTGGACACGGCTTTACTGCTGATCCAGGAAGCTTGCTTGTCTCTCTTCGAGACTGCATTGTTCATGGGTTCCCTATCACCGTTATCGTGTCAGCGAAAGGCAACCTCTCGGCTAGTACGAATCGTTCTGGACCATTCAGGCACCAGAATGGTCTATTCGCCTTTGGTCATGAGTTAAGTCAGCTCTGGCCACTCATCTGTGTGTGATCTATCCACCACGTTCTTGTTGTTCTTCCAACGGCTCAGCGAGCTTCGACCATCAACGCCGGCATCATCCTGAGTCGAAACCCAAACTTCCTGAAAGGCTTTGGATAGTATGCCTGCTCTTCGCAGACAGCTTATAAGCAACTAATTGGAAACGGTTTATACATCTGCTTATCGTCCATATTGAGAAATTGAATATCGAAGACATCGAAAAGAGATCCCTTTGTTGGGAAGAGTTGGGACGCCTAAATTGTACTTGGAAACGAATTGTTGTTCATATTTTCGCTCACCGTCTCGCAGCTTACCTTTTAACTGTTCAGCACGCGGGTTTCAGGACCCAAAAGTGTGTCCCTACGGAGCCTACATGTAGATACCAGTTTCTACAATTTCACCAGTTGTATGAACATACGGAGCGTTTGGAGTGTGTAAAATCGCCGACCAAGGCGCTCACACGGAATTGATTGGGCAGAAGAACATCCGACACCACGCAAGCTGCATCCATCCATAAAACATGGTGGATACTTAGGATTATGCTACTCAATTGACGACATCTCAACCATACATCAAGATCCGACTGTTCCTCTCCCCAACCAACCCTCTTCCTTCGTTTACCCTTCAGTCAAGAGTAAGACAACCCTAACCCTTACTTCCCCTTCGTCCTATGCCTACCAAGCCTTTTACGGGGGGGTTCGGACAATTATCTGGTCTCCGATGGGCCCACTTCTCCACACTCCCCCACAATTCCTGCCACGCATCTCCAACTTCCTCGGCACCGCGTCTGTCTGCGTCATCCCATGTCCCTGCGATGCCCAGGCCCCTTGGCCGTCCCTGGCAGTCCCGTTCGCGCGGGGCGGGGTCTGCTGTGCAGCAAAACTGGAGTCGTTGACATTTCGTCGCCTCGTGGCCTAGGTAAGGCGCCGGTTGGAGCGGATCTAGGGCCGTGGGAGGACCGAGCCGTGCCGAAGGGCGGATAGTTTGATTGGAGGAACTTGTGGTTTGAAGTGTGGAAAGGGACGGTGTTTTAGTTCTTGTGCCTCTTCTCTTGTAGATAGACAATTGATGTCTCGATCTCGAAACTCAGATCTAGCACCCGTGATTACCTGTCGGTGATTGAGCATCTGGCGTGACGCGAAGGAAGATCACGTTTCGTATAATTTCATATTTTTTTGCTGCTTGACTCGGAGCCATTCCCTTGTCCCACTCACCAATGCCGGGAGCCGAGAGTGCAACAAAGAAGCCTACACACAACGGCCCGCTAGTCAGGCAGAAAAAAGACAAGCGCACCAAGGCCAACGACAAAGACATGTCGAAGCTCTCACCGTCGCTCAAGGCGCTCATCAACGCGCCTTTTGCCCGCCCGGGCCAGGCCCCTGCCCCGCGCCAAATCCGCGACATCTACGCCCGCATCGCCCGCGAGGCCCGCGAGCGCCGGTATGGTGAGAGGCCTTGGATCGCTCTCTCGGTACGTTTTGCTGTCTCCCATTTTTCTCGGTATCACCTTACTTACCAACATCCAGGCCGCCGCAACATTCACCCTCAACTCCCCCGCATCCCTGCTTATCCTCCACGACGTAGCAACCACCAACCCTCCGCCGGACACCACTCCCTTGTCCCCCCTCGCCGCAGCGGAGTTGATCCGCGAAATAGGCCTCAAATGCATCTCCTTCAACGGCATCCCCCGCACTATCAACTGCCTCGGCGCCTTTAAAGCTGGCCTGTCCCCCTCCATCACCTCCCAACTGTCCACAACCCCCACTCGCACCGTTACCCCCTCCAACGCCGTCGCCGTCGCCGCCCGCGGCCGGAACCTCTGGCACAGCGTGTACACCCCATTCGACGCAAAGCTGGAAACCAAGCTGGCGGATTCCCACCCCGATCTGCCAGTACATATCCTGAGTTCACACTACGGGCCTTTGCTCTCTGATCCTGAGCCGGGTCGGGCGCTGGGTAGAGTTGGGAGGGCATTGACGAGCGTAGTGGCGATTGCGTGTCTCAGGGCGCAGACGGGAGTCGGACCACAGGTGCTGTCGCATGTTTTCGGGTTGCGGAAGGCGGTTGAGCAGGGGGTGCATGGGCTGGGGGAGGAGTTTGGGGAGGAGGGGATGGAAGGTATTGAGAAGCTTGCGGAGGATGAGGGGTGTGAATGGTTGTTGAGGTGTGTGGATGAGATTGCTGGGGCGATTGGGGAGGAGGGAGGGTTTGCTAGGTGGGAGGGACAGAAGAGGGAGAGTAAGTTGTGAGGGGATATTTGATGTAGATTTTTATCATGGTATATACTTCCTAGAGCGATAGGATACCCAACTGGTTACTGTATTGCTCCTTACGCGCTCGGTTATCCCTCTCGAGACTTATTCCATCAATTTCAGATCCTCCGCCACAGAAAACTCGGCATCCGTCTTGCTCCTAACTTTCTCCACCGTAACTCCAGGAGCGATTTCTGTCAGGGTCAATCCACCATTTTTCCTATCGACTTCGAAGACGCACTTGATCATCTGTCAGCCAGCGCTCCTCGATTTCAGCAGCCTTTCCTGAGCTACTCACCAAGTCCGTAATAATCGTGCTCACAACCTTCGCCCCCGTCAAAGGCAGCGTACAGCTCTGCACGATCTTACTCGAACCATCCTTCGCCACATGCTCCGTTGCTACCACAATCTTCGTCGAGTCCGGATTCGACACCAGGTCCATTGCTCCTCCCATGCCCTTGAACACTTTCCCGGGGATCATGTAATTGGCGAGGTCGCCTGCCGCACTGACTTGCAGCGCACCTAGGATCGAGACGTTTACGTGTCCGCCGCGAATCATGCTGAAGGACTCGGCTGAATCGAACGTTGATGCGCCAGGGATGAGTGTAGTGGTCTCCTTACCGGCGTTTATGATGTCTCTGAGGGGCGTTAGCCCGCTCTAAGGGAAAAATCATGGGGGAAGGGACATACGGATCGACCTCCTCAGGGAGGGGGTAGTCACCCATCCCAAGGATGCCGTTTTCAGACTGAATCCAGACTTTTTGGCCAGGAGGGAGGAATGAAGGAGCTAAAGTGGGAATGCCAACGCCGAGATTAACATAGTACCCATCCTTCAACTCCTTCGCTGCCCGTCGAGCAATGCGGTTTCTGCGTTCTTGGGCCTCACTCTTCTCAACCTTCACTTGGCTATGATCCTCGCCAGTTGACCTAGTCTTCAGGATCTCGATAAGGGTTGGCTCGACAGCTGGGACAATCCTGTCGACAAAGATTCCAGGCAGATCGACCTCGTCTGGGTCCATCTCGCCCACTTCGACGATGTTCTCAGCCTCGACTATGGCCAGCTTTGCAGCCTTTGCCATCAGAGGCGCAAAGGACTTCGCAGCGTACCTCCATCCTCATGTCAGCTGGTGAAGCTGATCGTGAAACAACAGTAAAGCTCACCTGAACACACAGTTTCCGACCTTGTCGACTTTCCACGCCCTCAATATAGCCACATCCCCTGGCAGTGCCGTTTCTAAGAGGTACTTCCTGCCATTGAAGATCCTGGTCTCGCGCGGCTTGCCGTACTCAACCACGTTTCCATTCTCATCATACCGAACTGGAATGGCTCCTTGCTCAATGTACGTCTCTGCCAGTCCACGTCAGTCAACCATGGTCAACCCTCACACAAAGTCAAAATCAAAACATTTGGCCTCATACCCCCTCCAGTAGGCGTGAAGAACGCCGGGATCCCGCTCCCGGCAGCCCGTATCCTCTCAGCCAATGTGCCCTGCGGACACAACTCGACTGCGATCTTGCCGGTGAGGTAAGCGCGCTCCAGCTTCTTATTATTGCCCAGGTAGGACATGATCAGCCGGTCAACCTGCCCGTTTTCTGTGAGCAGCGCTAGGCCACCTCGACCCTCGGCACCGGCATTGTTGGAGACCGCTGTCAGGGAGTGTAAGGACTCGGGACCGCGGCGACGGAGGGCTGCTATCAAGGTTGCTGGGAACATTATTAGCGACTAGTTCAACTTCTCGTGAGAAAACTGGACCCTAACATGCTATACCACAAAGCCCAAAGCCAGAGCTGAGCAGCACCGAGCCGCTCTCAATGTCGGCGACAGCTTCATCGGCACTCGCCCAGACCTTGGAACCGCCTCTACTCCGTTCTGATAAAGCAGTTGCAGTTTTAAGAATCCCTGTAGTGGTGGCGAAATACCGATATCCTCCTCTAAAGGAAGAGACGGGAACATATCTTGTCCCCAAATATGCTGCTACCCTGAAAACTAAACAAGCACCTGAAGTGCGCGCCTGGAGTGAGCACCTCGTCGCTGTCGCCAGTATTGGTGCCGTTTGCCGTACAGCTCTCGCCATCATGGTCATTTCTACCTTGAACTCTTTCTCAAAAAAGATGGAAATCTCCGTTCGCCCGATAGCGAATGAGAAAATAGGTAAATCGCTCCTTTCACCTGAGAAGCCCGACCTTTGTTCTTCAATTGTTGACAACAAACGACAGATACTCCATTAAACAATAAACCACGAAACCCACTACTGATATCATCCCCCAAGCACGCCAATCCCCCGACGCTGCAAAGAACACCGCACCAAGTTCAACAGCCCCAGTGATCATAGTCAAACCAGACATAACGGATCTTCATCTGTAAACCGATACGCCCGGATTGGAACCCAGGGACTTGAATAACTTGTCATCAGCGGTGACACAAGTCTTGTTAGGCTCAAGGGAAGCAGGGGCGGGGCGGCAGCTAGATTTAACGCCGTTGGGAAGGATGCTTCGGCAGGAGTTCCGAGTGGTTGAGCGAGGTTGTCGATGCGGGGTTGGGGTTGTGCGACATGTACGGCGAGAGCTTCAGAGTACGTCATGGTGAGGACTGAAGATGCTGAGAGTGAGCACACTGAAGGTTCTTAAGAGTGTTTAGCTGAACTCTTGAGTAAGCAGTTAGCCCCAACCCTTAGGTTAGGCCTCTCAAGTGTTCCAGCGACTCCGCTTCGACAGATATGCAAACCACCACTCGCAGGCGTCGCTTCAACCTTGATGCTTTCGATCATTCACTTTCATCAAAGTATGCATGTTGACGCAACTGGCGACACAGCCTCTGAATGCCAGTCAAAGAGCGAATTATGGACAAGAAGCGAAAAAAAAAAAAAAAAA
>Ga0065720_1019246_pt1 | contig 31326 bp, 27 predicted proteins | sample Thericmetagenome_FD_59107 | JGI IMG/M metagenome (GOLD analysis project Ga0065720, IMG submission 59107) | Thermophilic microbial communities from the Joint Bioenergy Institute, California, USA of rice/straw/compost enrichment - eDNA_2 v2... | ecosystem: Engineered > Solid waste > Grass >... | reverse complement strand
AACTTTAAGAAATCCGTCCTCGCAACTTCGTAAATTCTTTAATAGATATAGAAACAGAATGGGTATGGGAAAGACAAAACACACACAAAAACATACCTCTAGATCATAGAACTGATTAACATAGAATCTTGAATCTTTGCATACTTAATTACGAAATACAAAAAACTCCTTTGAGTATTTAGAACCAATACTTATATTTCTTTGGTATTCCCATTCTTGTCAAAGGCGTGGTCAAATCGGCGATGATTCTATAGATCTTGTCGCTGATTTCATCATAATTATTTTTCTAAACAATTTTATTTAACAGAACTAGTCGTTTACTTCGTATGATAATGAAAGTAGCCTGTTCTTAAGCTCTTCAGCATTATCCATCAGGTCTTTCTTACCAACTTCTTCATGATCCAACTAAAAATATAATTTCAATCACTCTCATCTTACCTTTAACAAGCAATCTCTGACGTAAATATAAAGCACAGTAGTCAAATCTGAGTCATAATTAGAGAAGGCCAAGCTTGAGGAAATAAAGCAAGAAGCAAAAGGCCCCTCAAGTCCCATATTAGTGATAAAGTTCTAAGACATTAGCTCACCATATTACAAGCCTTACCTCAAAGTTCTTTGAAATACGAATAGATTGAGTAGCATTTCCCTTCTGAATTTGTCCTTGCTCGTTGAAAGTAGGCTTCATGGCAGTATAGAAGAAGCTTCCTTTAGCGGGATCAATATACATGTTTTCCAGAAGCATTTCTATGATAATTAGAATTTCTTTTTTATGTCTTTTACCGTTAGAAATAAGGTATGAGAAGAAGTTCTCCATGCCGTAGGTAGCAATAAAGTTCGATCTGAAGAACATGTATTCGTCCATATTGTTAACGCACTTCAAAGCATATTTCTTAAGTAGATCGCCTGGGACGCTCTTATCCATCTTTCTGTAGATTTCTTGTTTAGCAAGGTTGTTTCCGAAGGTATTTTCCTTCAAGTATAGTTCCAATGAAGCATCATTGTCCATGCCTTTGGATTGGAAGTGCTCATCCAGGAGGTCATGGATGCTCTTCAGTCTTGTCTTATGCTCAACAAGGGAGATTTGGCTGTTGACGAAGTACTCTCCAATTATCTTGAGCTGGAGGTGTCTAACTGCGGTTTCCTTGTAGTCGGCTAACTTGATATTCATGATCTGTTTGAGCTGATTGTTGAGGAAAGGAAGAAGGGATTCCTGTTGAGTGGTGTTGCTGGCAGAGACGCGGTTGTTGATAAGATATTGATAGGTCTTTCCATTGCTACCTTTAAGAGAAAGAATTCTCAAAATGTTTCTGCTCTTCTCGCAACATTCGACTTCCTTGCTAATTTCGACAATCTTGTGGTGCTTAGAGGGAGTAGGTTCCTAGAGATTTAGGAAATATTTAGGGATATGTTACGTATAAGGTCTTATATTGGCCTGGGACTTCTACAAGCTTACTCATAAGGGCTTGTAATTTCAAGAGCTTGATGGCATCAATCTTGAAGAACTTGTTGGCAGCAGTCTAAAGATGAGGAAAATTAGGGAAAAAAGGTACTCTTTCTTTGATGCTCTTAGTGAGATTCTTGAGGATATTAAGTATTTCAGAGAGATTGGCAGTCTGCATTCTGATAATTTCATTGAAAGGAATTCCCTTAATATGGGACTCGAAGGTCTGGAGCATCATGAAGACCTTGAGCTTGAATCTATCCATTTGAGAAAGGGAGTCTAGGAGATAAAGGGAGGAGATAAGGCCGTTCATTTCATTGATCATCTTTTCTTCTTGATTAACCTATAGAAGTTATTGGACCTTTATAAGACTTACATTGAGGTTGAGAATGAAGTCACTGAAGAGCTCAAGGGCATCAAATAGGATGGGCTGGCTGTTCTTCATACTTTCAAATACCTCTCCAAAGTACATGGAAATAGTCTCGAAACCACTGTGGCTAGTAGTTGTAGCCTTGAATTTCTTCAAATAGAAGTACAAGACTTGTGGGTACTCCTTAGCAATTCTCTTCAGGATCATGAATGAAGCATTAGATTCCTGGCGGTTCTTAATAATAGCAGCCAACAATTGAGGAATCCAGAGAATCCAGATCCAGACAGGCAGATCATCAATAAGCTTGTCAAAGGCCTTCTGGACAGTCTTTTGTCTGTCATCTTGAGTCAACATCCAGAAAATATCAGCCAAAAGAAGTCTGGTCTTGTGGGGCTTGTACTTGATACCGTTTGTGAAGCAGACAATGGTTTGCTCGGCCCATTTGGTCTGTTTGAGGTTCATGAAGTTCTTGAAGCAGTAAAGGGCCCAAGTGTGCCAGCATTTCCAATTGGTGTCGCAGATCTTCAGGGCTTCAATACATTCATTGTTGGCGTCTTCGAGTCTTCCCATTTGCTGATTGAGCAAGACCTTGAGTCTGTGCATTTCCGACTTGTGTTCAATTCCTAGAAGTTCGTGATTGATGGCATTGTTGGCGATTTTCATGGCATTTTCGTAGTCGAAGTGGCAGTGGAGTCTGTACATGATCTAACGGGTTAAAAAAATAGTTAGAAATAGGTACTTGTTCTTTCATAGAGAGGTAGATTTCACCTGGGGTTTGTGGGGAGTCCTTCCAGTATTGTTGATTGCCGCCTCTGAGTTGTCCAAAGAAGTCATATCTTCTTTCCATAGAAGCATATTTCAGGTTGTTCCAGATGACATCGCTGAAGTATCCGAGTTTCTTTTCAACTTCGGTGATCTGGTTCTCAGCTCCAGGAGTTCCAGCTTGAGTTGCTTGTTGGTTATTGGTAATTAAGTGCTCAAGTCTTCTCTTGATAAGGTGGTATAAGTAGTTTCTTTGGTCAAGGATGGTCTTCCAGACTGTGAGATCTTCGTACTTGGCGGGCATTCTTGACTTCCAAATGTCCATATGAGCAACTAGCTGGTTGGCGAAGTGTTGCTCTTTAAGGGTTTCGACATACTCCTTCTCTCTGATCTTAGAGATAATGGAGCTGGCTTCATCAATTTCGACCAAGGACTGAAGTCTGACCAGAATGTTCTTGTGGGAGTTGGTAACGATCTTTGGCAGGGCATTCCATTCCAAGATGGAGCAGAAGACAGATCCGCTGATGGATTCCTCAACTTTCTTGGATTGAGCAGGTCCTTCTTCAACTCTGAAGCTTTCAGCGGCTTGTGTGAGTCTTAGAATACTCTGGATCATGGATGAGTCAGCATTAAAGACATCGTTTGTTTGGATGTATTTCTCTAGGAATTTCTTGTCCTTAGTCTGCCAGGCAAGCTCTAATTGCAAGTCTAAGTTTTCAATTCCCTTGATAACGCTCTGGATGCTTCCCCAGTCGTTGAGTTGCTTGTGGACATTAATCCAGTTTTCTTCTGCGAGTCTCTTATTGAGGACATCAGTAGCGTTTCCTGGCTCATAACTGCAGTTTTCAATATAAGAACTGAAGCACTTTCCAGCCTTAACCCAGAGTCTGTGTTGGGCCAATGTCAGGCCGTTCTTGAGGGTGTCTTCAGTGCAGAGAAGTCTCTTAAGACCGTATGCGAAATCTCTTTCGTCAAGTCTTGTGTAGAGCTCTATTAAACTCAAGATGGCATTTTCGAACTCTTCTTCACTCTCATTTTCGGCATACTTTTCAAGGAGATATAGGGAGATATTCCAGGTGTTATTTTTCTTAGCTAAGAATTGGATGACTTCTGGTCTCAACTTGAAGACAGGATACAAGTCTAAAGGATTAAATAGAGAATGGAAATAATGTACTTTCGATACAGTATAGGAGGGCATTGGCACTGACTGAGCAGTTTCTGTTGATGAGGTAGTTTTCAACAGACTGGACGATAATTTGTTTGTCACTTCTTGTGGATTTATTCCACATAATGGCAAAAAGTTGCTTCAAATAGAATCTGAGGACTTCTCTCTTGGAGTGGTAGTCAACAGTGAGGAGTTTTCTAAGTCTTAAGAGGAGCTTTTGCATGCTGTGAGACTCTAGAGAAGTCATAAAGTTCTTCAATTTTTCAAGGCATTCGTCAAGAACTGGATTTTCGCTGACCATCATGTCAGGATTCTGAGCAACAATAGCATCTCCAGCAGTCATCAATGGCATATCAGTGATAGTATTGGCAATTTGGTTCTCTTTGGGCAGTAAGAAGATAAGATAATTAACCAACTAGAAGATTAAAAGGTGTTAAAGTAAGTCTTACTGAGGAAATGAGGTCGTCGTCTTGGTCATTGGACTCATCAATATGGGCTTCATCTGAGTACTCGTACATGAAGAACATGAGCTTCTTGGTGAAGATATTTCCGAAGTGGTTTTCGACAATTTCAAAGAGATTATTGGACATATTCATGGGAATAAATCTGTTAAGGATCATAAGGAGCTTTCTCAGTCTTTCCATCTCAATATCAGACAGAGGAATAGCTCTCAACAGGTCGATAACAAGTTTTGAGTACTTCTTCATAACTCTTTCTCCGTCATGATGTCTCATGGTATGATGCTTTTCAAGAATAGTCTGGACTCTCTTAGGGTCAAGGAAGTAAATGATCTTTTCTTTAGTGGTGAAGCATCCCTTGACTGCAGGAATATGAGACTTTATATCGCTATAATAATCAGAAAGGAGGAGACTGTTCAAAATTCCCAACACTTCCATAGTCAAGTCGATATCTGGAAGCCTTTCCATAACGCTGTCCAAAAGGTCAATCATGCTCTTTTTCTCCATGCTATCAGGGCCGGAGTGCTTGATGAGCTTCTGTGAGAGAATTCTCAGAAGAATGATGAGGAATTCTCTCAGGTTGGAGAAACTGAACTTGTGGTGCTCAAATCCTTCTTCAGTGTAGTGGTGATCAATATTAGCTAAGAGATCCTCATCCTCATCAGTGGATTTTCTGGGAGTGGCATTGTTATAGATTTGTCTCTTGTCAAAGAGATCAATAAAGATCTTAGAAATATCCAAGAAGTTCTGATAGAAATCGTCCAGATCTTCAGGTCTGTGCTCCAGGAGGACCTTGGAGATTCTAATAGTGGTATAGATAGTAATAGCAAGGTTCTTGATAATATCAGGCTGGTTGGAGGTTCTGTTCTTGTAGGCCTTAATATAGGCAGAGACTCCTTCACGGACGAGCTCTAGGATCTTGCCCTGGAATCCTGGGTTGTTCAAGTGGAGAAGTCTCTTAGTGAGGTTAGAGATAAGCTGGATAATGTAGGGGTTATCACAGGTGAAACAGTTGGAGATGGGGTGGGTGAGGAGTCTATAGATCAATTCCATGTTATTTTGGATCTAGTGGATAAGATAATGTTAAATAAAGGTACATTTTCGATCCTGTCAAATTCAATAAGGGTTGAGATGATCATAAGGACAGTGAAGCAGGACTTGTTTTTATCCTATAGAAGTTAGATAACTGGAGGTAAGTGTATACAATTCCGTCTCTGAAGTAGCCAGAGCTGACTGAATTCTGGATTCCGTTGAGGAACTTTTCAATGGCGTTGTATTTGATTTGAGTTCCTGGGGAGATGATGAGCCACTTCTTCAAGAGATAGAGTGCCTTTCTTGTGATATTTTCCTTTTCTTCTTTGTCCTGGCAACTGTTGATGGCAAGCTTGATGAAGAAGTTGACAAAGATTTCTCTAATATCCTTGCTTTGCTCGGTCAATGGTTGATTAATGATAGCCAATTTCTTTTCAACGTCAGTTTCCTTCTCGAGCTTTTCCTTGATTTCTTGATACTGCCATTCAATGTAGATCAAGGCAAGATCAATGGCAATCTTCTTGTACATAGAGGATTGGTGCAGGGGGAGGACCAAGTATTGCATGGAGTTAATCATCTAAACTTTGAGTATTTATGTAAAAAGAGGTACCTGAGTGAAGAAATAGCTCTTGTACTTAGCAAAGATCTTATGCATTCTAATGAAAACTTGCCAGAATCTCGCGAATGAGTATCCCTCTAAGCAAATTAGTATATTTTAAAAAAATCTTACGGAAATCGGTCCAGCTTTCCTCATTGAACACTTTGCAGGTCCATGAGATCCACTTAGGAGGCTGATTAACATTTTCTATAATATAAGAGTAAATAACTAGAACCTACCTTGTCCCTCTTGGCTTCTTACGTTGGGAAGATATGGGATCAGAATATCTAAGGCCTTTCTGCTCAGCAGTTTAATATCATTATCGTGGGAATTAATGTATTCCTGGCCCTTCAATAGTGAGACATAAAGCTGCATGATCTGCTCAGAGGGGAGTCCATTCTTTGAAATGAACTTACAGATGAATAGCTTGGCAATATTAGCAAAGACTCTGTCCTCGTTCTTCATTAAGTACCATCCCAGCTTCAAGAGGTTGATCTTTCTCTCCTTTTCAGTTCCCTCTTCGTTCATGTATTCGTCTCTGAGGTATGTAATTATTAAGCCACAGATTTGAAGAATTTCAATTTCGAGTCTTCCGAATTCGGTGGGCTTCTTCTTTACGAGTTCTGCAACAAGGGCACAGACCTGGTCAATGACATAGGAGTTGAACATCTCCTTGGCCTTGCCTTCTTTGAAGCATTTTAGCATCATGGGGTAGATGAGGATGTAGCTGGCATTGGCTTTGGTTTCGATGGGGATATCATTTCTCTTGATATAGTTGAGGAAGTGAAGGAAGATGGTTCTCTTTTGTTCAGAGGTATAGTTCTCTGGAATGTAATAGCGGTAGAAGTTGTGGAGGAAGGAGAAGTCATTTGAGTGGCGGAGGTTGAAAATGGGAAGGATATCGAAGATAATGCCGACTTCATCCTTGTTCTGCATACAATATTGGACAAAGATCTTCAAGATCTGGGTAATTTCATCTCTGATCTGTTCTCTGCCAAAGTCATCCTCCATGGACTTCTTAAGGTCCTTGCTGTTCCAGTACCTCAAAAGAGGAGTAATGATGATAGACTTGTTAAGCCAGCTGGGAATTCTCTTAGAGATGATTCTAATGATTCTAATGGCCTTGTAAGTAAGGTCGAACTAAAACATTAAAAATTAGAATGAAAGGATTACCAAGACTTGATCATTAAAGGTTCTTTCGAGGAAAGATTGGGTTTCTCTGGTGAGTCTTTCTCTGATGGGGTGGGAGCAATCAGCCTTGAGGATGTAAAGGAAGATTCTCCAGTAGTCTTGAAGATTTGTGAGGAAAAGTTCTACAGATCCACTTGCAAAACAGTTCACAATTCTCAATAATGGCCTTCTCATAAGGTAGTTCATGCAGGAAAGTCCTGAAAGATTGACAATATAGTTATCGATCTTTGTATTGAGCTTGATAATGAGGTCAACATATTGACTGGCGTGAGGAAGATGCTCGAAAAGATAGAAAATACCAGATGCAATCTTTCTCTCATCAACAACAATCTCATGCTGGCCGGGTCTATTCCTATTTCCTGAGCATAGGAACTCCATGAATCGGGTGAGATGTTCTACTAGCTTATCACTGAGGGTCTTATTGAAGCACTGGCTGAGATATTTGACCAGTTTTCTAAGGACTTGGAGGAAGGGTATATTGAATTTGTAGTAATCTTGCTGGAGACAGATCAAAATGGGTCTTAGGATTACTTTCAGCTTGTCTTCTGTAAGCAGATCTTTAGGTTGATGTTCCAGACGAATGAGGGTTCTTAGGCCCTTGGAAGCTGCCTTTCTAATTCCTCTTTCAATTCTGAGCATCATGTCAAAGAACCTGAAGATAATCTTGTTCCTGGTATCGTTGATTTCAGCTGTAATTCCTGAATTCTCGCCCTTTCTAGAGATTCTGCTCTTGATAACGGTGTGGACAGTCTTGTGGGTGATCAAGTTCTGCATCAGGTACAAGAATGAGGAAATAAGTTTGGACCAGTTCTTGATATTAAGGTCAACATCTTCAATATTGACGTTAAATTCATCATCGTCATAGAGAATATTCCTGTTGATTGTGTAGTTCTGGGTCACCTGAGTCTGGGGTTGGGGTTGAGGCTGGACGTGGGGTTGGTCTTTTCTTTCTTCATCCATACCTTCAGGTCTGTGATAGCTACCAGAAGGTCCTGGTTGGTTGGGGTTAGGGGGAGGGTTGTATTGGCTTTGAGCGATAATATAAACATATGGTTTATAGATCTTGTCGTTTTCTTCAATAACTCTATCAAACAGATTGATAATATGCTTGAAGTCCTGGGTAAGGGTGTATTCTTTCTCATCAACGAACTTGTAGGGAAGGATCTTTTCTGAGATCAAAAGGTTCATGGTCTCAATGGAATTTCTCAGCATCTTGAGGTATCTGGGATTGTCTTTCTGAATCTTCTCTGAAGAGAGCTCTGAGAAGATCTTGTCTTGAAGTTGGATGATCTTGCTGATGGGGAGATTTTCCCTGGCAAGGTCAGACTTGTTAAAGTTAAGTTGGACTTCCCCTTCGTATTTCATTTGGCTGAGCTGGCTGAGTCCACGTTCAGGCTCGAAGAAGAGGAGGGGGATCTTGATATCTGCATACTTGGAGATCTGTTTGAGGAAGAACTTAGCAGCCTCGTGTTGGTTTTCATTTGCTGAAAGCAATTGAGTCACAAGACTGTCGCAAACACTGTAAAGTCTGAAGCCGTTGGTCTTGGAAAGCTCGGGATAGAAGCCGGCGATGATTCTGAGGAGCTCAAGACAGTTATCGAACATGGTGATTTGGATGACTTCGGGAATCTTTTGAATGACATGGAAGACAGTTTCAAGGATATCGAAGAAGTGGGAATTGTAATAAGAAGAGGGGATGATGCTGGATAAAGCGATAAGGCAGTTGATGGCACCATGGCAGTTGTTAAGTTCCTTGGTGTGGCAGACCTTGAGGAGTCTTTCGATGATCAAATGGTAAAGTCTGACATCGCCTTCATTTCCTTTGGTGATTTGTTGGACTTTTTCAATGATCAGCTTGATAAGACCAAGGGTTGTGTTATAGTAAACATCGTTATTGGAGCCTCTGACGAAGATAATCCTATAGGAAATTAATGAAATTAATAGAGAAATACTTGTGCTTGATGTTGTCTATCAAGGCATAAAGGAACACTAAGTTGGCGCTATCTTCCTTGTCAGGGTTCATCAGATAGGAGACCACGAACATATTGCAGATATTTTGGAACATTTCTTCCATTTCCTTCAATTTGGCGTAGCTAGCGACAGTCAACAGGGTCTTGAGAATATCTCCAATGATATCATAGGTAGGAGAAGCTCCAGCTCTTGGGTTATGGATGTTCTTGTTCTGTTCAACAGCTCTTCTAATTTCATCAGCGTCGATTTTCTTTTGGATAATCATGCAAAGAACAGTTTGGAGGAAAAGCCATGCACTTTCAACACAGCCTATCTTGATAGGGACAAGAAGTTTGCTCTCAAAGAACTGTTCAATCAGGTCAATGGAGAGGTGGATGGACTCAATGAGAGAGACAGTAACCTCACATTTTCCTTCCTTGTTGAGTAAGGAAATAGAGATAGGGACCTCAGGCTGAGGAATCGGAGTGATTCTATGCTTGATCTTTTCTGTTCTGGGGTAGTGGCCTAGCTTTCCGAGGAGCTTGGAAGTGGCATAGAGAATGTCCATGTCTTGAGTGTTCCAAATGAAGTAGAAGAGTTTGGCAATAAGCTTTTCCTTGACGTTAGCTAAGAGATTGTCAAGATCTTCGTTTTGATAGTTGTTAAGGATAATATCGAGGGTTTTAAGGCCTTTCTTGAGGAAGTTGGGGTCGATGAGGTTCAAGGCAGTGACTAGGGGCTTGATAAGCATCTTTGAGGAATTGAGGAGCTGCTTGGTTCTCAAGGGGATCATGAGGATGAGTTCTGAGAGGACGTCGTTCATTTCGGGAAGGCCTGCTTCGTAGAGGGCGATGAAGTTCTTGATGACGTTTAGGTTGTTTTCGCAGAGTTGTTGGAATCTGTTGAAGAGGCCTTCAGACTTTTGGTAGAGCATAATATTCTTGAAGAGGTTTCTGAGGAGGAGGATGTACTCTATGGAGTACTTAGAGGAGTGCATCTTCTTGAATAGGACCATAATAATCTGTTTGAAGATACCCTCAATATACTCGTCTTGGTCATATCTGTTGAGACATCTGAAACAAAGCTTGATCAGCTTGTGGATGATGGAGTGGTACTCCTGAGCGTACTCATAGTAGGGATGGAACTGATTAAGCTCTTCTGGAGAACTTTCGATCTTCAGGATAAGCTGCTTAGTGAAAATCTCAGCAAAGACCTTCCAATTGCTGTTAATTTGGAGCGGATACTGTTTCATATAGGGACTCTTACCATAGACTCTAGGGCCGTCGATAAGAGGAGTCAAGAGATTCTGGATAGATTCTTCAGTTCCATGCTTGGCGTACTTCAAGGTCACGTCGAAGACGGACTTGAAATTGGTCTCAAAGATGTCTTTAATGTTTTTCTTTTCTTGAAGTCCGACAAAAATGATGAAGAAGGCCAAGAGCTTTTCTCTATCCTCTCCTGGGTTCTTATAGTTATGCAACAAGTCCATACAGGCAAGACCATATTTCAATAGCTTTCCGAGCAGGTAGCATTCATCCTCAGAAAGCTTGACTATCTGTCTTGGTGGAGGATTTTGACCAGGTTGAACTGGGTAAGGGGGATATGCACCATTATTCGAAATAAAGTCAACGACATTTCTGATGGAGTCAAGTAAAGCTGGGACGATCTTGTCCTTGATTTCCTTAAGATACTCATTAACTGTAGTAGGATCGATAGTCCAGCAGTTAGCAATAAGTTCATCTTCATCTTCGTAGATGTTGAGGGTCTTGTAGTGGATCCAGGACTGTGAGAAGAGGTAAGCATCGACGTTGGAGTTGTGATTCTCGATGAATTCGAGTCGCTTCATGTTCCAGTTCTTTTCATCTTCGTTGATGAGATTGTCTCCTTTTTTGGGGAGGTTAGAAAGTAGGATAGGGTTTTTGTCGCTGCTCTCTTGGTTGGGGTACTTCTCGGCGAGGTATTTGTTGATTTCGAGGATCTTTTCCTGGATTTGCTTGAACTTGAGGATCAATTTCTGGAGGATCTTGGTCGCAATGATCTTTTGGACATTTTCTTGGTTTTCTTGGGTTCTCTTGCTCAAGAAGTGGACTTCCATGATCTTTTGGTGGAGGATGAGGGAGTGATATTGGATGTTATTGTAAAGGTTGTTGTCATAGAGGTTCTTGGAAATGATGTCGAAGGTCTTTGAGATCTGGGTGAGGACCATTTCAGGACTAAAATATAAGATTTATGGATTCGATAGGATTACACTAGGTATTGCATTGTTTCCAGCCAATGCTGGTAAATGAGGTTCCTGCCGTAGATGCTCTTGAATTTCTGCTTGCCAAAAATGATATCATCTTCCAAGAGATCATTTAGGTAGTTTCTGAATTTCTATTCACATAAGCAAAGATAGTGGTAGGGACTTACATCAGCACCGAGATATTTAACGTGGAATCTCAAGTAGCTAATAAGTTCTATACGAGAAGGAGTGAAGTCATCATGGACATTCTTGAAAAATGAAATGATGGCTTCAGCAGTATCTTCAGCTCTGGCCTTGATGGTCTCGGTCTGGGAGTGGAGATGCTCTCTGATCTTCTCGTTGGTGATCTGTTGTCTCAGAATAAGAGTGATAAAGTGGAAAAGTTTAGCCTAGATTTTTTAGGGATTTTTTACAGTCGTCTTACCACAGTAGTAATCATATCTGAGAAGTAAGCCTTAGGGGCTTTCTTGGCCATCTCGGTGTAGGGCATAATTTGGAGGGCTGTGATGAAGTTACTCAAAGAGGTCTTGAGACAATTTTTGACAAATTCATTGCTAGGCTCCACAAAGTGACAGGCATAAACGTACAAATTGGGGATTTCAGTGATGATCTATTTTTTTCTTATTCAGTCTTGCATAGTGCTTACCTTGATAGAATCAGTGCTCTTAATGTATCTAGCTGGAGGAGGCTGGATGTGACTGATTAGGTAATGAGCAGATTGATTAGGGTTGGTTGCAATGTCGTGGACTTTGTCCTAGAAAAAAATGAATAGGGAGGGGAGGTGATCCTTACGTAGAATGACTGGGCTCTTTGGCATAGGAAATTGAACAGAGGCTTCAAGCTATGTTCAAAATTAAATTGATGCGAGGTGGACTTGAGAATATCGCTCAAGAGCTTGGCACAGATGATACCATTGTTTTCGTTGTCTCTGTCCATGACATCCAGGAGAATTTGGAAGGTTTTTTCGTAATGTGAGAAATTACTCACGGTGGGAATAATCTTGGATAAAATTTCTAGGATCAGGGAGCGTGCTTGGTTCTTCGGGTTATCTGTGTATACAGCAGGACCTTGTAGTATTTCTAAATATACTGGAAGCAAGGTCTCTGAGAACTTGTCTATGTTATTTGGTTGCACATTTTCAGCAACCTCCTTCATATGGGCTTGCGTCTGTTCACTTAGCTCACTATCTAAAAAAAACAAGAATTTCAGATTGTGAATCAGAAAAATATGTTACTTTGTGAGTATTCGGTCTGTACTCGCTTAGCTAACTCTTCTAAGCTGTAATTCATTTAGGATATTTAACAAATAATTTATAATTTGTATTGAAATGAAATATAAGAGAAAATCGAATTTGCGCTCCCGATTTTAATTCAATTTATCATGTCACAAAACATAAGCTAGCACACTATTACAAATCTACTACAAAAATATACACTATTCAGCCTTTAATTTATTGAGTATCATTACCTTTCACTTTCTTCGAAGGATCAACCTTTAAATTCAACTCTTGAATTATGTCCTCAAGCTTGTATTTCTGACGCTTGAGGACCTCAGCAAATTTTTCTGAGTCCTTCACATTGAGCTCCATAGACAATTTTTGAACGTCCTCTGCTTTTTTCATTGTCCTATCCTTAATATTTCTCAATTCCTGTAATTTCCCGACAATTTCCAGTTTATATTTTGTCTGCTCTGCTAGCACATTTTCATTTATACTGGGCTCTTCAGAGTTAATCCTCTCCAATCTAGGAGCCGAACTGCCTATTTCCTTCCCATTTATCTCATTATATCTCAGCATTTCCAAGCATATACTCCAACCATATTGTTTTCCTCTTGCTAAGGAAGTAGATTTTCCCCATTTGCAGAAGTGTCTATGCTCTTCCAGAGGATCAAAGTAGTTAGACTTGCTCTCTTCGGCAATAAGGGTCTCGTCATCGAGATTCTGAGTCTCACCAGTTGTAGTGGCAAACTCACTTATTATAATCTTTCTTGCACAAAAGGCACATTTAAGGTAGGGCTTGGGAGTTTCCCCTTCGGCAATTATAGCTGCTGAGGTGGCTGGATCGCGATATTTCCATCCAAAAATGGCTAAGACACTTGGAACCTACTGTGTAAAAATAGGAATTCAACTAATCTACGTTGACAATTGTAGGATCTGTGAGAGATTTTTTTTTAAAGAGTATATTCAGGGTTCTTTCTCCCTAGGGTTTTAGTGTATAATATCCTTTGCTTACGATATATTCTTTAATGCGGGGAGCGAGAACTGGAAGTTGGATTTTATCCAAGTCGATATAGCTATTCAGGTTTTCGGTATAGTATGTCTTCCACTCCGTGAAGAAGTATTCTTTGTTGATACTGATAGGCTGTATGGGGTTGTAGTAGAAACAATCTTTCACATGGCAGGTTTTAAATAATGTCTTATAATGTTCAACGACTTTCATTGCTAGTGGGTCAGACAGCTGAGGGATTTAGTACCGTTTTCGTAACTATATGAGTCTTCATAGGGATCAGTGACGTGGATTTTTTCTTTGCAGAGTTCACATTCAATTTGATTTTCTCCGATGCTAACAAAGCCATGACAGGCACATGTATATGGATTAAGCTAAGAGGTAAGGGCAGGAGTGGGGGAGGGGTACCTGTTTGTATTTTATGGTCCAGTTCTCAAAAGAGAAGGTTTGGAGGCGTCTTAATACTTCTTCCACGGAAAACATAATTTTAAATAGATTTATTGAGATGAGTCAATCTGATAAAGAAGATTTCAGAGTCAGGATATATCAGCTGATATACAGAAGTCTTAAGAAGACCCTCACCTTTAAGATTCAGAAGATTGTCAGAAAGATCAAAGAATGCAACAAGACTAAGGAGGAGATCGAGAGTAGGGGTGGAGATGAAACAAAATTAGAGAGAATTACCCACGAACTCGAAAGAGGAACCAAACAGAAGGCAAAGGCTGATAGTATCTCCAAGGAAAATCTCAGACTTCTTGCCCTGTACATGATGAAAGAGATATACGAGATTCCTTTGGATAAGAAAACCGAGTTCTTTGAAAAAGAGTTAGTAGATTTCTTACAAAAAATTGAAGACTTTATGAATGGTCAGGCTGACAACTTCGAAAACATCAAATGGTTCCAGGAATCAACCAAAGACCTCAAGCCAATGAAAGAACTCGACGAAAGAGTCAAACTGATTCTTCACAAGGTCCATGTCAAGAAAGAGAAGAATAAGGCCTTAAGAAAGAAGAGGGAAGAAAAGAAGAAGCTAAGAAAGCAAATGCGTGAACTTCAAAAAGAAAATGCTGAAGCTCAAGGACAAGAAAACGGAATTGAAGAGGAAAAAGATGATAATAACGAAGAAAATGGAGCTATGGATGAGGAAGAAGGAGAAGATATCGTCATAGATTATGGATCTGACGAAGAAACACCCAAGCCAATCGAGGAAAAGAAGAAAGTTGAGAAGAAAAACCAAAGTAAAAAAGATTTCCAGAATAACAAAAATCAAAAAGGAAATAACAAAAATAACAACCAACAAGGCAATAATAAAGGGAAATCTAAAGAGCGTAATAATTCACAAAATCGTGGAAAAACCGGAGATAGAAATGGGCCTAAAGACCGCCAAGGTAGAAATAAAGATGGAACTAATGACAAGAGATCCTTTAATAAATTCAACAAATCTGAAGATAACAAAGGAGACCGTAAAGGCAGATCTTTCAGTAAGGGAGGGGACAGTAATGATAGATCGCAAGACAAAGTTGAAAAGAAATTCAAGAAAGACTCTGGGAATAATGACCGTAAGCCCAGCAAAGACAATAAGGGAGGGAATAAAGATAGAGGAAATAGTAGAGAAAATGCTAAGGACCGTCCTAAGAATGAAAAACCTGCAGAAAATAAGAAGGATAAGAGGCTTCCTCTAGAAGAATTGCATCCTTCTTGGCGTGCCAGAATTGAAGAGAAGAAGAATGTGTTTATCGCTCCCTTCCAGGGACAGAAAGTCAAGTTAGCTTGAGGGAGCTTGTAAGTAATGCAATATTCTCTGTAATATTTGTGTGATATATCTTACTGACATGCATGTGTATGTATATGTTTCTCTTGAGAGTGTGAGCAATATGATAAAAGAAGAGAAGATTTTTAGGAATTTTTTGAGAGGGACACATCAACATTTATAAAATATGAAATGCACAAAATTCCCCAGTACAACAAAGGATAAAATCAAGAAGTTTCTTAATTACCTTCAGCAGGCTCTTCTCCCTTAAGGGCTCCCTTCTTTCCTGGAATCTTTCCAATAAGAGTCTTATGGATGTGAGGAATGACACCACCTCCAGCAAGAGTAGCTTTAATCAATATATCAAGCTCCTCATCTCCTCTGATAGCGAGTTGTAAATGTCTGGGGGCAATTCTTCTAACCTTGAAGTCCTTTGAGGCATTTCCAGCCAATTCTAGAACTTCGGCAGTCAAGTATTCGAGGATAGCAGCGCTGTAAACAGCGGCGGTTGCTCCGACACGATTCTTAGAGGCAACTCTAGCCTTCAGGAATCTATGAATTCTTCCGACAGGGAACTAGAGAAGTAAACGAAAAAAATCATCTCAATTTACTTGAAGTCCTGCCTTGACTGAACGGGATTGTGGGGCCTTCTTTCCTTTTCCACCAGATCCGACTTTTCCTCCCTTACCTCCTTTACCACCTTTTCCTTTACCAGCTGCCTATTAAGGTTTAGAGAGAACAATCAAGAAGAAGTACCATTTGAATAGGTTTTGAAATGTAAAATTTTTGAATTAAATAGTAATTTAACAAATATTCTCTCTATGTATTGCTTAATCAAGACTGCAATCTTTAATCTGATTGGCTAATTTAGGCTGAAAATGGATTTTGAAAAAGAGGTTTCTCCGCCCGAAGGATCTCCAGCTCTCCTAACACGACGATCCAATTCTAATTTCTAAATGAGACCATTTCTGTTACTTTGGTTCTCAAGTGGGGTCGGGAAAGAAATATTCTTAGGCATTCATCATTGGAAAAAGTTTTTTCAATTTCCGCGTCTATGGGAGGTTGGAATTCTGCATAAAGGTGCTTCTCTTTCCATAAGGGGATCTTCTGATATCATTGCAGAATTATGATATTTTATCAGATTTATGAAAGATGATATAAGATATGGTTCGGTCTCGTTCATTTCCGCTGAAAATTTTTCTAAGTCAAGATTGGGCATTTGAGCCCATGGTAGCAGGGCATAGCACCTTTCTCAAGATAGATCTGAAATAGGCAGGAATATTCTGACATTTATGATAAGGAGGGCGGGATCGAAATTATTGTTATTCTTAATAACAATAAAATATTCACTATTGAATAAGAAGTTTACTTCTTTTGTTCTTTTTTCCTCATCTAGAAGAAATTACAAAACTAATGGCCTAATCTCTTAGCGTCAGCATCATCTAATATGGATTTCCTAGGTTAAAGTTCTGATAATATTAGGCTTGACTTGAGATAATACCATCACGAAGATCTTGGACTAGTGGTTCAGATTTTCCAATAGCTTGTTGAGTACTAATCCTTAGTTGTTTTCTGTGCAAGTAAATACAAATACTAATACTTAAAACAACAAGAACACAATCAATAATTATTCCTATGTTATAACTAGTTACCAGTACAATATTTGCTTTATGAATTGTAATTAAGCCAACAGAAAAGTAGGCCTAGTCATAAATCAAAAAGGCAATCCTATTATAAGATAATTGCATAGTTGTGCTAAAGTTCACAAAAATGTAATGGTCAGCTGAAGTCCCTTCAAGCAGAAGATGATATTTTGAGAAAAATAATCTGGTAGCTTCAGATTGTTTGAGGGTATTGAAAAATCACTCCCATTTCCAATCTTTATAGTGGGCAAAGTAGATATATCGCCTTCATAAGTACATTCAGTTGAATGAGGTTGAGATGTGTTGCAAATTAAAAGAGGATCAGATAGCCCATCCACCAAAGCAGTATAAATTGCATAAAAAATGCAATTATGTTAGTGCTTGGATTGAAGTTCACTTTTCCATTGAATGGAATTGAAGTATTTCCAAGGGCAAATCTTTGCTACTCATTTAAGAGAAAGAATTTATCAATTAATTGTGTAGTTAAATTTTGATATAGAATAGGTGAACTCAGCATAATCATTAGTTTTCTCTAAAAGTGTTTGTTTGCTGTAAATATTTCCAAAACATATGTAGTAATCAAACTATATTTGGGCTCTAGTTTAATATCATGGCACCTAAGTAGAATGATATGATTAATCTTCACATTATGTCAGCAAGCTTTCCAACTGAATAGGTATCTATCTCAAAAGATGCATTCCAAACTAATGAAGTTATGTATATGCACTGATTAAGAGTTTAAAGACATCGAAAGCCGCTTTGACTCTATCTGTAGTTAATTTCTTACTCCTGTTAAGCCTCAGAGACGAAAAGGCTAGAAAAAAAATTCACAGAAAAAAAAATTTAGACAATTTTTTTTCCAATTTTTTGATAATTTTATTATTTCATTTTTTGTTTTACCTCTAAAAGTTTTCAATCTATAGAAATCAAATGTCTAAAATGACTTTTATCTTCAGTATCTGCTCAAAGGGTAAGGGTTAGCTTGGTCAGTTGCATCAGCAGTATCAACTTAACAATACTAAGATATCTTCTATGAATCATTTTGTTCAATTCTATTGATCAAGAAAACATCATATTAGATGATATTTGACCAAGAAATAAATCCATAGTTATAACAGAAGTAGTCTTCAAGTCTAGGTTCTAGATACTATAAAATTTTGACATTTATTTACAAATAAAAATGAGCACATCCAAAGACCAAAACAGCGATCCCAAGTCTGCAGAGCAGTCTCAAGGTGAGAAGCCATGGGGAAAATTAACTTCCTTCAATGTCACACTTGACAATGTCAATCTCATCAAAGATACATACAGCATAGGGAGAAATTCCACGAATGATATAGCTATAGTTGACATCAGACTGAGTGGCATTCACTGCAAAATCTACAGGAATGAAGATGGAGAATGCTGGATTGAGGATCTATCTTCTAACGGAACTTATATAGAAAATGAGAAGATAGGAAAAGGGAATAAGCGCAAGTTGTGCTCTGGTGATAAAATATATCTGTTACATATGAGTAAGGTCAAGCAGGAGGAGGCATTAGGGTATGTATTCTCTGCAAATCACGAAGACGCAAGCGCGCTGAAAAGAAAAAGAGAAGAGGAGGAAAAGGCAATTGAGGAGGCCAGAAAGATTAATGAAAAGCAGCAAAAATTCCAGGAAGAACTTGGAGAAGAAATGCAGTGTGTTATATGCATAGACTATATTTATCAATGTGTTACATTGATCCCCTGCCTGCATAACTTCTGTGCTGCATGCCTTAGCGACTGGATTGAAAAGTCTTCAGCCTGTCCCAACTGCAGAGAGGAAATAATTGAGATCAAGAAAAATGCAACAGTAAATAACATCATTGAGAAGTTCATGGAGAACAATCCATCAAAAAAAAGACCCAAAGAAGAATACGAAGAAATGGACAAGAAGAACCAACTCAAAGAAGACAAGATAAACCTTGCTGAGTTCAAGAGAAAGAAGAACCCTCAACCACAATTAGGAGGGCTATTTGGCCCATCATTATTTAGGCCTCAACCATCTGGAGGATTGTTCCAAAATCTGAATAATGTCCTTCAGACGAATCATTTATTCTTCAATAGCCCTCCAAATCTACCTTATAGGATGAATAATAACAACATTTATAATAGTGGTGGGCTCTTTTCCAACCAGTCATCTATTTTCAACAGACAAATTGCCCCTCAGAATAATAATAGCAGGTATTGTATTGAGAATATTACTTAATGACTAGAAATAATAACAATACATACTTCAGAGGTTACATGGGTGCTAATAGAAACTATCAATATGATGGTTGATTCCCGCAGGATTCTTTTAGATGCTGTTAACAATTCTTAGTTCTTAGATTCATGTTTTTAAAATACATTTAATTCTGTACATGCGCAATATTGTTCAACAATATTCGCCCCCTAGGTTCAATTACAACAATTTTCTCTCCTTAGCAGTTCTCTTCAGTTTGAATGTCCTGGTAATCCTGGATTTTCTTGCAACTAGACTTCATGTTGTCTTTTTTATTCAAAATATTCGTTTAATAATTTATTTCAAACAACTGTCCGCATAAATCAGGGAAATTTATGAACTACGGTACGAATCTTGATGATCTTTACAACCATACTCAAAATTTGATCTTCGAGCTCCAGGAAAAAAATGATCGGCAGCGTCAGACTTATCAAGAGAAGAGATCTGTCTCACCCAGTAAAATAAATCCATTATTATTCTAATCCTTTCAGCAATTTCCTCATATAAAGAAATGCGTAATAACAAGCTCCAAGCAAAAGCTTGGAAGAAGTCTGACACAGTATTAGACAAAGAAAATAGCCTGGATGGTAACTATTATCTTAATGATCCTAATATTTTAGAGTTTAATTGGAAAATCAACAAACTGGAAAGGGATTGGGCGGTCCAAAAGCGTGAGACAGCAAATATGAGTCGTATACAGGGCAATAATTCACATTTATTTTATAGCAAATATGGTCCAGCCTTATCTTCAAGAAAAGAAGGAAAGAATGAGTAGAGAGCTAATGCAGAATCCATACAGAGGTATACAGTATAAGAAATGTCATGAGAAATTAGGATTATGTCCACAAAGTCCAGGCGGCACAATAGAGAGTCATAGAATAGGTGAAAGTACAGGTTACGAGGGGTCACTATTTGAAAAATATAATACAAACGGAACCAACGAAGACACCCTATTGTAAGCCAATCAACAATTTGTGTGAATGAATAGCTCTTCTGCTAAGAAATCAAGCTCTAGATTTAGAAGAGAGCTTCCATACTCTCCTTCACCCGGAAAACCCGAAGATAGTTATAGTTCCCCAAACTTGAAAAATAGCTACAGAGCTCATCTAGGTAATAATCAACCCATCAGATCAGTCACCCCACCAAATCTCACACCAAAGCGCACAATAAACCTGACTCACAGCCCAAACTACGACACTCCCACAACCAAATCCACTACTTTGCAGACTAAAGCTTCCCCGTTGAAGTCTATGAACAAGATAATTCAGCCAGTTCAGGTCAAACCACAGGATAATGAGAGAGTGAGGAAAGCGAGCCCTTCTCCTCTAAGTCATGATCATGGATATTATAGAACTAACTTTGAGGCAAGTTCGAAGTATTCCGCACAGTCATTATGGATTCAGGTATTGAAGTTTTCTTAAATTCGTTTATTGAATAGTATCAAAACTCATTGGCTGACCATTCCATTGAAAATAAAGTCTCAATGGACTACGCAATGCCATCAAGTGACAGAAGGAACTGTAAAGAGGTTTTTTCCTTATTTTAAATTTCTAGTAAAGGAACGACCAAGTATCAATCATTTCATGCATCAGTATCGTTCTCCACAAAAGGAATCCTATGTCACACCCAGCAAGCATGTCATGATTAATATCAATGAGCTGACTCCTGATAGTCCAACAAGACAAAACTATAAATCCGATAACAAAACTGTAAGATAGGCTCTGGATATTCTGATATCATAGGGAAAATCTAGCACCAAAGACAATACCAAGAAACTTCAGACAGTCACAGACTTCAAAGAGATAATAAAGAAAAGAGCTATTGACATCCAGCATGAAAATAAACGTAAGGAGAGTCATAAGCCAATGCTCCATGCGCAGCATACACCCAACATCCAAAAAGTAATTATTAGTGAGCTTTCAAGTATATTTTAAGGAAATACAACATCTTCACAACCGCTTACATACTCCTAATACTACTGACTCCAAGAATGAAAGAAAACGTAATACTTCCACCACTCCAATGAGACAACACCAAGAGGTTACTCCAACCAGTAAATCTAGGTTGTTTATAATAAAATTCTAGGTACACCAACTCCGAAGACTCTAACAACTACAGAGAAAAAAACCAATCCTTCTCTAACCAAATCAATAAATAAATATTCAAACCATAAGTCCAGCACAGCAGTGACAAAGAACAAAGCCCCAGAGAAGCAGGGACTAAATGATAGAGATAAGTAAATAGTGGACTATTTAGTTTTAAATTTTAGGCTTTACTTCGAGATCCTTGAAAAATTGAATAGGGAAAAGAATTCCTCTTAAATGGATCTGTTGTTCCAAGATTAACCTAAAGAGTTTTCCTCTTTATCAATTAACAACTATTGATTAGATGCCGAGTCTTTGCATAATTGTAAGCTTGTCATTTATTTTTTGTTAAATAACACCTTTGTACTGTACATTTGTAAGTCTTCTAATCTCTTCACTAAAGTCCATAAACTCTTCAATGAGGGTTCTATCTGGTGTCAGAACATGTTCTAGAAAATTCATCTCTTTTAAGTTGTTAAATTTCCATCAAATTCAAAACAAAAAAATAGAAGGTTTCTATTTGAAAACATTCTATTATGGTTTTTAGAAGAATTAAACCTGCAAAACTGTAATAATTAATATTAATATCAAAAGGCCAAATGATCTGGAAGGACTATGCATCCGGAGAGGGTGTTCTCCGAGCTCAGAAATATCAATATGCATCTAATTCAAGATCTATTCTGTATAAATATATCTACAGTCCTGTTGCCCAAAAATGTGTTGATATTCTCCCCAGAACTCTGGCCCCAAACATCATCACAGTTATTGCATTCCTATTTAGTTTCTTCCCTCATGTTTTAATCATGCTTCATGCAGGAGAAGACCTCACCATGGACATACCTCCATGGTTATGCTTAATAAGTGGACTTGGGCAATTCCTTTACATGCATTTCGATAACATGGACGGTAAGCAGGCAAGAAGAATAGGCGCGGCATCCCCTCTGGGAATGCTTTATGATCATGGCCTTGACAGCGTGACTGGATGGATTATTGGAATTTCTTTATGTCATATTCTTAAAGTCGGAAATTCGAAATATGTATTCCTAGCTATGGTGTTATCAAGCATGGTGTGCTTCTATCTCACTTTCTGGGAACAGAACTATACAGGAATCTTTGCCATGGGCGTATTTTCTCCTGTTGATGAAGGAACAACAATGATCAATATTCTCGAAATTATGGTGTTTTTCGTTGGACCTGCTTTCTTAGATGGTCCTGTCTTTATGGATTTAACTCTTGGCCAGACCTTTGTGCTATTTGGATCCTTCTTCGCCATTATTTTAGCAGTAGGAAATCTTAGAACAGTATTTGAAAAACATCCTGAAAAAAAGCAACATGCCCTGCGAAATTTAGAATGTCTTGTGCTACTCTGTTTAGCTGCCGTAATTGTTTCCTTCCTCTCACCTACTTCGATTGCTGATAGAAGAGTTATATCTTTAGTTTATTGCTTTGGACTTTCATTCTGCAAAGTCATTGGACATTTCCAATTAGCTCACTGCACAAGAGAGGAATTCAATCCATGGAGAACCAACTTTGTAATCACAATGATGGCTTTCATTATGAATACAGTTGTTGGGTATTTCCATGGAAAGTGTCCCATTGATGAAGACTTACTTCTGAATGGACTTATTATCATGAATTTGTTCTGTTATCTCCACTATCTTATCTGTATCTCGAGACAGTTTTCAAGAGTCCTCAATATCAATATTTTCTCAGTTCCTCCTCCAAATGAACCCACTATTAACTCAGTCAACCACAAGGTCTTAAAAACTAAGTAAGTTAGATGTATAATATTGATTTCTATATATTGTTTATATAGTCTGTAAATTTGTAGTATTGATTACTATCATTCCAACTTTGGAACCTTATAAAGGTTATCCAGGAAAAAATGGCTCTAGTCAAATACTTCCACTAACTCTACTTTTCATTTTTTCGATTGAAAAATGATCCAAAATGCATCATAGATTCATGTATGGGCTATATTCAGGCACCCTAACTATAGAGGGCTTGAATCTCAAAATCCGCGAATTTCAGTTGTTAGAATTGGCGAACTAATATTGTATGTTGCCGTTAACTAATTAAATACACAAAAATATTTTTATTAATTCTTAACACATCGAAATGTCAAAGGTAACTTTCTCTCTTGTTTGATCGTAACATGTTCCAGTCTAAGGCCCAAGATATTGAGTTTTCAGGTGGATATAATGTCCTGATGCTTCGTGCTGAAGAAGGCAACCTTGACGACGTAAAGAAGATATTAACAGAAAATCCTCACTATGATATCAATGCAACCAATAAGAACGGCTCTACTGCTCTAGCTCTCGCAACCAAAAGTGGATATTACGGCATTGTGCAGACTTTAATCAAGGCTGGAGCTGATGTTAACATAAAAAACAACGTATAACAATCTTATGAATTCCGCTAACTTCTAGTCTGGACAAACTCCCCTCTTTTTAGCATGCTGGCATAATCATGAAAGCATTGCCAAGCTATTAATCGAAAATGGAGCTGAAATTAATGAAACTGACCAAGTAAATCACTTTTTTCATAAGTTTATTTTTCAGAGAGGCTGGACTCCCCTGATGATTGCAACTTACCACGGCCATAAAGAGATAGTCAGACTCCTTATTGATAACAAAGCCAATGCCCACATTCAAGATTGTTTTGGAAAGAAAGCTATTGACAGAACCAGAGACCCAGAAATTATCAAACTTCTTGAAACAACTGAAGAAGTTATCGCTAATGAGTATGCTAAAAATGGCGCTATTCAAGTCAATCCATACTCACCAAAGTTCTCTCCTAAAACCAGATATGCCTCCACCCAGGCCTCAGGGATCTTTTCTTCAAAGGGTGGCTCAGCTAACAAGCCCAGATTGAGCTCTGCCCATAGAGATGTTGATAAATCCATCCTCAGAAGCCATGGATTCTTATCTCCTCAAAATACTTCAATGACTCAACAGTCATTCTCAAGAGACAGAGAGGTAAGTGTATATGTAGACTTTTTAAATTTGTAGCCCCATGTCACTTCCTTTGCAGCTGGCAGAAGTACTTCCAGACACAAGAGAACCAGAAGCGAAACTAGACAAAGCTTCAGCAGTGAAAAACCTAGAGCCGTCTCCCCTATGAAGAGTATTCTATCTCCCAGTTCAAAGGGAACTCCTCGCAAGAAGACCAACATTACTCAAATTTCCACCAATTCACCACCTTCTCCTAGCCTGAAGAGAAAGTTCTTCAAGGAAGAAATGCAAAAGCTCCTCACTGACCATATGTCCTACGTCTCTGAAAAGATCCAAAATTTGGTCCAACAAAAAATCTCCCTTGAAGTTCCTCTCCAAGTCTCCCATTATGAAGACAAGCTCAAGAAAGAACTTGAATCCCTCCTCCGTGGACGTGCAAATACCCTTTATAAGAACATGCAATCTATATTCAATCTTAAGCTCAAGTTCCTGATAAACAGACTTGGCTATGACAATGCCCTTATTGACCTCACTCCTTTCACTGAAGATGATAACTTGCAACTAGAATCAATTGGATTTACTAGTGATCCTATTAAGTTAGTCGAAGAAAAGGAAGCCAGAGCCCTAGAAAAGGATATTAGCAAGCTTGAAAAGTCCTTAGTCTTCTCAAGAATCAATCCAAACCAAACCTTCCAATCTTTTACTGGCTTGGATACTTCTGCTATGGGAGGTGCTGGAGAATCTGAAATAGGCTTCAGGTCTTACAACCATAAGCTCCAACTCAAGAACGAAATTATCGAGCAACTTAATAGCGATGTTAGATCCACTACTGAGTACTTAGTCGAATACTCTAACACCAGAATCAACGAGGTTGTTAGGAGCGAGACTACCACTCTCCACAGAAAGATCATGGGAGAGCTCAATGCTAACTTGGATAACATTGAGGAGGAACTAAAGAACAAATTTGAGGAGTTTATTTCGAAAAAAATCGCAGAACTTGCTAACGCCTTGGGAAATAACGCCCAAAATAGAAGCAGGAGCCCTCAGAAATATACCCCTACTAAGCTTGCATCAGGCTCAAGTGGAAAGAAGGAGAGTGCCAGTATGACTAAGTTGAAGCGCGAACTTGATAGAGCTATTCCTGACGATAAAGAAAGAGATAGCCAACAACCTTCTGCTATTAGACAATCATTCAGAAGCCCAGATACTCGTGAGAACTCCTATAAGAAGTTGCAACCATTCAGCCAGACTAGAGAGAGAATAGAACAAATTAAGAGCAGCTTGAACTTTATGGACGAAGATTCAAATAGAAAACCTGCAAGTAATAAAGAAATTTTTTTAGTCTAATCCCCTTAGGAAGTGAATTTGACGAGCCTAGAACCGTTCAACCCTCAGCAACAGATCGCCACAGAGATGAGACTCCAGTTCATGAAAGCCCATACAAGCCACGTCATGTTGAGTTTGAGGCTCCCAGAGAGAGATCCAGAGGTGAATATGAACCACCTTTAAACACCAAGGACAGAATCGAGGAATTGAAGGCTTATTATCAGAAGAAGTACGCTAATCAAGGAAGAAGAATAGAGGAGCCTTCACCAAAGATGGCTACTCAAGCTTCTTATTCAAGCTTGAGATCCCCAACCCAACAGTCTAGAGGAAATATTCCTGGTCATAGGCTCTATTCTCATGTAAAAACTGAACTCTAGAAAAATGATTTGTTTAGGATCAAGGAGTCAACTACGATTTTTCCAATGAATAAATAACAGTTTTTCAATAATTTTACTCAATTTTTGTAAAGTATATCTCTTATGCACTTGCTCTTAGTGTAATCATATGAGACTCATATCTTGTTCCAAAAATCGAATGAAAATTTTTACTGAGATCCCATTAGAGACTTAACAGCAAATCTTGCATGCCTTTCCCTCTACAACATTAGAGAAAATCTCTATATACTATTACTTTTCTTAGGATTCATTCTAGTCCCCAGACAGACTGGGCATATACCTCCAGATTTGATGAACACACATATTTTGCAAGTTTTCCCTGAAGTTTTATTACATTGTGTTTAACATTACCTTTATTAGTGATACCTGTCCCTCCGCACTTAGGACATATTCCAGCTGCGATATGGCACTTCTTGCACCTTTTTCCCTTTTTCTTCCAGCCAGTTCCATGGCATTTAGAACAGTGAGGATTGAATCCTGAGAAAATTACCCAAGATACGCAGTGATATACCTTTCTTAACTATATTAGTTGTCGTTGTAGTGATCACTGTGGGTTGTTGATAAATAACTTGGTTTTTCATGGGATAAGTCTGTTGTTGGATGACTAAATTTTGAGTGGTAGGATAATTCTGCTGAATCAAGGGTTGGGTTGTCATGATGGTCTGAGTGGTCATAATAGGCTGGAAATTTGGTTGTTGGGTGGTATATTGAGTAGTTTGGATTTGATTAGTATTGATGTAGTTAGGCTGAGTATATGTAGTTTGCTGGTAGGTGGGCTGAGTGTAGGTCTGCTGAACATAGGTCTGTTGATAATTAGGCTGGGTGTATTGGGTGGTATTTGGCTGGATATAGTTAGGCTGCTGGAATTGAGGATTTTGGATTGTTGGTTGAATATAAGGTTGTTGAATAAATTGCTGTTGTTGCTGCTGCTTGTAAGGGTCTTGTTGGTAATAAACCTGTTGTTGGTAAGGGTTCTGGTTAGTTTGAGGTTGTTGATTTTGAGTGTAGAAAGTTGTTTGCTGTTGTTGGTATTGGAGCCCTTGATTGTTTTGCTGTGGATTTGGATACTGGATGTTGAAGGTGACTAAATATCAGTTATTTATAAAAGAGAAGTAAAAATACTGTTGGGATTTGTATTCATATACCTATTATCTTGTTTCTTTTGGGAAATAAATTATATTTTTTGTAATAAAGAAGTTATGCCTATATTTCGGTATCGATATTTCGCTATCTATATCTTCTTTTTGATAGCTAACGGACTATTTACATCATTTGCTTACATTTTGACTGGTAATCAATTTCGAAAACTTCCCATTTTTAGTCTGGCCTCTCTAATAGTAATGGGATTATAATAGTGATCATTAGTCTAACATCAGCTCTTGATTTTTCTAGAGACTAGCTGTTTTGGAAAATTCGAGGCCATTCATGCTCTTACAGACGAAAAAAAGAAAATTCGCAATAGCAACAGGCAAATTTTTTGAAATTAGACTATTTAAGAATAAAGTTTTATTTCTGAAAATCCTTCAGGCCCATGCAGTCCAATGAACCAGATAACGAGATCCTCTACTATAGCTTCAATCAGGACCAGAGTATAGTTTCTTTCCAAACCCTTCAATTTTTAGCGTGCTTCTCCGTAGGCACACAAACTGGTTTTAAAATATATTCAACCAATCCATTCAAGGAAACTCACTCAAGAAGTAACTACAGCCTGAATTTATGTGAGAAATATAGACTTAGGAGGAGGAATTGGCATTGTAGAGATGCTTTACAAGTGCAACATACTTGCTTTGGTCGGAGGTGGAAATTCTCCCAAATATCCGCTAAATAAGGTCATGCTCTGGGACGATAATCAGCAAAAATGCATTGCAGAATTAAGCTTCAGAAATGATATCAAGGCAGTTAAATTGAAATCCGACAAAATCATTGTCGTAACTGAGCTCAAAATCTACGTCTATGATTTCATTGATATCAAGCTTCTAGATCACATTGAAACGATAAAAAATCCTAAAGGTACTTAATAATCCCATTTTTCTTATCCTCTCAGGCCTATTCTCCTTAAACACAGACCCTGAAACTACAGTCCTAGCATGCATGGGAAAAGAACAAGGTCTGGTCTCAATTCACTGTTATGGTATAGAATGGGTTCGAAATCCTAATAATTAGATACAAAGCAAAAAATCACTCTTAAAGCACATCAGTCTCAGATTGGACAGCTTGAATTGGACCACAGTGGAAAATTCTTGGCGACTTGTTCTGAGAAAGTAATTATTTTCTAAAAAATGATAATTCAAAGGGAACAATAATTCGTATTTTTAATACAAAGAATGGAGACACCCTTCGAGAGCTAAGAAGAGGAACCGATTATGCTACAATTACCTCTATTGCCTTTAATTTGAAGGCTAAATGGCTGGCAGTCAGTAGCGATACAGGCACGGTTCATATTTTTAGCCTGCATGACATGAACACGTAAAAAGCATAGAGAATGCCTAATATCATAGGGAAACAACAGAAGAGGATCAGACCAATTGTCCTGTTAGGGGAAATGTTAAATCTAGGTAAGTTAGAGTTAGTTTTTTATTAAAAAATAGATTCTCCTTCCTTAATATCTTGAGTTCTTATTTTGACTCAGAATGGAGTTTTGCTCAATTCCGTTCGAATGAGAGGAAATCCAAATTGGCTTTCTCTCATGAAAAGGACTCCCTGTATATAGTTGGTTCAAGCGGAGTATTTTATGAAGTCAATTATGATTCCTCAAATGGAGGGCCTTGCACTAAACGATTTGAGGAGAAATTTGTAATTGGCAAGAGTTCTGGTTAGGTTACCTTCTTCGCTAATTAACTACCATTCTCATGAGATTTTATCGTCTTAGGCTTTTTAGAAGCCAATAATTTCAAACGTTGTATATTAATTCAAACATTGTCGTACTCAATATATTTTGATAATAATTATCTCTGAATGCAGGAGCAGAAATGTTACGAGAGAAAACAAATTTCTACATGGGCCTGTCGTGACGTAAATGAACTCTACGAGAAAGTCATGAAAGTCGGCTCCGGTACATACGGGTAAGCCCAGCTCCTTTTAAGTTTTTTACATTTTTCTTCTTATTTCGTCGAAAATGATTAATTTCTATTAGAGAGGTTAATAAAGCTCGTCTCAAGTCAGATCACACCCAGATCGTCGCTCTTAAGAAGATCAAAGACGAAACAGAAACTGAAGGGGTAATAATATCGAGTTTCCAAAAAACACCTAATTTTATTTTCCATTATTTTTCGGAGCTCATTTTTTCAGCTCAGACATCATATCGAATCCCCTTTTTGTAATAGTGATATTAACCCTATATTAGTTTCCAATTACTGCCTTGAGAGAAATCGGTATATTACAACAATGCAACCATCCGAATATTATCAAACTGGTCGACATAGTTACATCAAAAGGTATCATATGTCAAAATCCTCCTAAGTGTATAGTCTCTGATTCAGGAAACAAAAAGAATAGAGGTTCAACTTACCTCGTTTTTGAATATATGGAGCATGAGCTCTTGGGACTTGTCGAAACATATCATTTCACTCCAGCTCAAGTGAAATGTATCATGAAACAAGTCTTAGAAGGCCTTGCCTACCTGCATTCTAAGAATATCATCCATAGAGATATAAAGAGTTTGCTCTAGAATGAAAATTACTGAGATATAGGTGCAAATATTCTCATAAATAACAAGGGCGAAGTAAAGATTGCCGACTTTGGTTTGGCCAAGAAATTGAATCCAAACCTTAGCGGAAAGCTTACCCAGCGTGTTGTGACACGCTGGTATCGTGCTCCTGAGTTACTTTTGGGTTTGTAACATCATATTGGTCCTCTAAAGTGTAGGTTCAAGGAAATATACAACTCAGATCGATGTCTGGGCGCTAGGGTAAATTCTTTTCTTCCGTTTGGCAAGAATTTAGATGCGTCTTTGCTGAGTTGCTCATTGGGAAAAGCCAAGCTCTTTTTCCAGGTAGCTATTCATTTTCTTGAGTTTTTTTTCTCCCCACTTTTTGATGAACCCTACTAATCTCTTTTTCAGCTCAAAAGACTCCTGATCAATTCGAGATCATCTGTGAAAAATGTGGAACACCAGATGAAGAAATGTGGCCTGGACACAAGAGTCTCCCTTTCTTTGCAAACATGATTCCCAGCAAGAACTATCCAAGGACTCTCATGCAATATATGAGAAAACAAAAGAATAAGTATGCACGAAATTCTTATTTCTAATTCCCTAGCTTGGATCCTTTGGCTCTAGATCTACTTGACAAGATGTTGGTCTTGAATCCAGACCTGAGAATCACTGCAAAGGAGGCTCTAGAACATGAGTACTTTAAGTCTGAACCTCTTCCTTGCGATCCTTCTGAGTAATAGCCTGGCTACTATTCTTTAAAAAATAGGATGCCTAAGATAGAAAAGGAATGCCATGTTCATTTGTTAAATGAACAAAGGAAGGCAGCCATGCAACAACTCAACCCTCAAATGAATCTAAACCCTAACCCTAGCAATCAGCTAAATATCAATAGACAAAATTACAACAAACAAGGAACCTTCAAAAATTATGATAACAAACCCCACGGAAACTATAATACATATAACCAAAATAAAAATCAGGGATATCATGGACAGAAGGGCGGCAAAGAACCCTACAACAAGGGAAATCAGCCAAGCAACACCTCTACCAAGCAAAATGAAAATAAAGGAATTTATGCTGGAGTCTTCGATGTCATGGAAATAAACGAAAAGGAAAAAGAAGGCTCAAGCAATGTTAGCTCTAATCTGTCTGAACTCTTCAAGAATACCTCAAGCACCAACAACGAATCAGCTAACAAGAGCTATTTGTCTAATCTTGCCGCAGGAAGCAAAGATAACAAGGAAAAGGCAAAGGAACCTAAAGAGCATAAAAATGAACATGACACAAACGATAAAAAGGACCAAAAGAAGAGTTCTGACAAGAATAGTGTTCCTGATAAGCCGAAAGAGACTCTCCACAGGAATACTGAGGGACATGTTAAGAGAAAGACCAGTCATGAGTTGTCAGAACTTGAAAACTTGAAAAAGAAGCAATTTGTGGAATCTGATCAGACAAATGAGTAATTAATATTAGGGAGAATTATCTTCTGAATTATATCTTGCCTGTATTATATGTGCTTTGCTCATCGACTTCACGAACAATACCTAACCAATAACGTGATCTAAAAAATATTTAAAAAATTTCTTTACAACTTCACCATTTCGTCACTGTCTCAGCTGCTGAATGTTGGGATGGGGTAAGTAAATAGATAGCTAATTATACTGACTAAAAATTGATATAATATGGGTTCTACAAAACAAGAGGCCTCAAAAACTATGATCGTCACTTATCACGTAAGGAAGGAGATATGTACTATCTCAGCTCTCTCTGTTCACAAGAAGACTTTTTCTCCTATCATTGTAAGCAATTGTATATTTTTAGAGAAAATCTTTTTTAAGACACA